>Ga0307515_10000601_pt1 | contig 83966 bp, 76 predicted proteins | sample 17_EM_MG_FD_194513 | JGI IMG/M metagenome (GOLD analysis project Ga0307515, IMG submission 194513) | Populus trichocarpa ectomycorrhiza microbial communities from riparian zone in the Pacific Northwest, United States - 17_EM | ecosystem: Host-associated > Plants > Roots > Unclassified | place... | reverse complement strand
GCCCACGAACCCAAAACAAGAAAGGAGAAAAGCAAGACCTTGACCACGACACTCGACCCGAACGATATCTAAAGGGCGGGTCAATTCTTGGCGCAAATCCCGGGTCAACTCTCAGCGCAAATCAACAATAATAGCCATCGCCGCTCTCCTTACGGTCTTCGACAGACCAGTGCGGATGGTCTCATTCCCCGAGGGGGCAGCAGCAACCTCATGTATGGGATGTATTAGCCGCTGGTCAGATTTCCATGTCGACCACGACGACACCGTCGGCGCCGCCTGATGTGTGCGCAACGATCCGCGCGCCCGCAGCCTGATGGGCGGCATCGACAAGATAGGCATCGCGGACCGCAGCATTCTCGAAATCGAACCAGAACGCATCCTTGAAACCACGGATCAGATCATATTCGACCGAGATATTGGGACCCGCCTGGAAATGGCGGATGCCCTGAATGTGACCGCGCAGGGCATCGAGGTCCCCGTAGATCGAGTCCTTGGTTTCTTCGCTGACATCGTCCCTGAAGCGTAGCAATACGAAATGCCGGATCATGTTTCATCCTCCCTGTTTGTTGCATGTGATAGAGTTTATGGGTCGCGTCAACGGCCGGTGAAGACGGGCTTGCGCTTTTCGTGAAATGCCGCGACGCCTTCCCTGATGTCGGCGGTCTGCGCCGCCGCCAGGCCGGCAATGGCCTCGATGGGGCGCTCGCGTTCTTCCCCCTCCGCGGCATTGATCAGCATCTTGCAAAGTTCCGTGGCGATCGGCGCGCGGGCAAGGACGCGCTCGGCAAGCGTCATAGCCTTGGCCATGCCTTGTCCGGTCGGCGTGATGTAATCGACAATGCCGTGACTGAGCGCCTCGGCCGGTTCGAGCACTTCGCCGAAAAGCACGAGACGCCGGACGATCTGGCTGCCGAAGCGACGCACGGTGCGCTGGGTGCCGGACCAACCGGGAATGACGCCGAGCCCGGATTCGGGCAGGCCGATCTTGATATGCTCTTCGGCGATGCGGATATCGGCGCAGGCGGCGAGTTCAAGGCCGCCGCCGAGCGCATGGCCGTTCAAAACCGCGATCAGAGGCTGGCGCAGACGGGCGAGCGCGTCGAAGGCCTGATGGCCATGCCTGAGCCAATGGCGGCTGAAGCCGACGGGCTCCAGATCGCTCCAGGCACCGATATCGCCACCCGAAGAAAAGGCCTTGCCGCCCTCGCCGATCAGGATCGCCACGCGGACGGACTCATCGCGCTCGATCGACCGGCAGGCCGATGCGAGCTCTTCGATCAGGCTTTCGTCCAATGCATTGAGCTTGGACGGGCGGCGGATGGTGATGATCGCCACGCCATTTTCGGTTTCGACTGTCAGGTGACGTTGCGTTTCCATGTCGTCACCCGATCGCCAGGCCGAATTTTTCCGGCCGGAACAGTGCGGGGTCCATCAGCTTGGCATTCTCGGCAATCTTCAACGGTGGCGCCGATTGGGCGATGATATCGCGCTCCACCTCGATGCCCGGCGCAATCTCCGTCACCAGCAACCCCTCCGGCGTGAGCTTCAGCACGCAGCGCTCGGTGACATAGGTGATGTCCTGGCCCTGGGCGACGGCGCGCCTGCCGGAGAAGGAGACATGATCGACCTGCTCGACGATCTTGATGACCTTGCCTTCCTTCTCGATCCTCAGCCTGCCATCCTCGATGTCGAATTTGGCGCCGGCATTGAAATAACCGCAGAAGACGATCTTTTTCGCACGCGTCGTGATGTCGACGAATCCGCCGGCGCCGGCAGTCACATGCGGACGCGCCGCGAGCCTGGACACGTTGACCGAGCCATCGGCGCCGATCTGCAGGAACGAGAGCAGCGAGGCATCGAAGCCGCCGGCCTGGAAATAGGTGAACTGGTGCGGCGAGGCGACGAAGGCCTCGGCATTCGACGAGCAGCCGAACTTGAAATCGAGGAGCGGGATGCCGCCGACCGCGCCCTGTTCGATGACCCAGGTCACGTCGCCGTGGCGACCTTCTTCAAGGAAGATGCGCGGCACGTTGGCGGAGATGCCGAAGCCGAGATTGACGGCCCAGCCGGGTTTCAGCTCCATCGCCGCGCGCCGGGCCATGGCCTTGGCTGCGTCGAAGGGCGGAATACGGAATGTGTCGAGCGGGCGGAACAGCTCGCCAGAGATGGCGGGATCATAAACCGTCGCGGTGGTCTGCAACTGGTCCTCGGCCTCGACGATATAATCGACCAGGATGCCAGGCACGCGCACATCATGCGGCTTCAGCGAGCCGGATTGCGCGATGCGCTTGACCTGCGCGATTACGATGCCGCCGCAATTATGGGCCGCGAGCGCCACTTCCATCGCGCCGAGATAGGCACCCTCGTGTTCGAAAGTCAGGTTGCCGCGCTCATCCGCCGTCGAGGCGCGGATGATGCCGACCGTCGGCTTGATCGCTGGGAAATAGAGATAGTCCTCTCCCTCGAACTCCACTTTCTTGACCACGGGCTTTACTGCCGCGGCTTCATTCATAGCGCAGCCCTCGCGGGCGGGATCAGCGAAAGTGTCGAGCCCGACCTTGGTCAGCACGCCCGGCCGGTGTGCAGCGGCTTCGCGCAGCATGTCGAATATGATGCCGCTCGGAATGTTGTAGGCGGCAACCTCGTTCCTCCCCAGCATCTGCCAGATAAGCGGCGGCTCGGAAGAGGACGGCCCCGAAGGATAGGATCCACCAATGATGGTCGAGATCAGGCCGGATTGTGCCAGGTGATCGACGCCCTTGGTCCCGAACATGTCGCCCGCCGCGATCGGGTGAATCATGGTGAGGGCGCGTGGCGCACCGTCAGTGCGAAACCGTTCGCCGATCGCCGCTAGAACAGCATCCGGGCAGCAGAGGCCGCTCGATGAGTTGACGGCGACGACGGCGCCATCGGGAATTTCCGCCGCGGCCTGCGCGGCAGTTCTTATCTTGGACATCTCACTCCCCCGGCTTTTACGAAATCAGCTTGCTATTAAGTAACTAGTTGGTTATAAAATAGCCGATAAGCATTTCGCGATCAAGCGGTTTTCTGAGCTTGATCGCGGGGATTAAAAAGCGCTGCATCGATTGATTCCGCATCAATCGATGCAGCGTTCGCCATATCCTTGGGAGGGAAAATTGAGCATCTATTTCGAGCGCACATACCAGCGCAGCTTCGGTACATTTCCGCTGCACGGCGAGGTCCTGCTTGCCGCGATGCAATCGGCGGCGGAGGCCGGATACAGGTCCTTCGACACCGCCAAGATGTATGGAAACGAGGCCGATGTCGGCGAAGGCCTGGCCGCCACCGGCCTCAAGCGTGATGAGATTCTCGTGACGACCAAGGTCCATCCCGACGACTTCAGCGAGGCTGCATTCCTGCCCGCGATCGAGAAAAGCCTTGTGGATCTCCGGCTCGATCATGTCGATGTATTGCTACTGCACTGGCCGCCGACCGGCGGCGACATCGTGCCATCGCTCAAGCTGCTGGCCGATGCCAAGAAACGCGGCCTGGCCAGGCATATCGGCGTCTCGAACTATACGGTGCGGATGATGCGCGATGCGGCTCGTATCATCGATGAACCACTGGTCGTCAACCAGGTGGAATTCCACCCTCTCCTCGACCAGACTGTATTGCTCGAGGCGGCGCTGGAAACCGGCATCCCTATCTCCTCCTATTGTTCCGTCGCGCGCGGAGAAGTGTTCAAATACCCGCTCTTCGCCGCGATTGGCGCCGCTTATGGGAAATCAGCCGCACAGGTCGTTCTTCGCTGGATCTTGCAGAAGGGCGTTCCGATCAACACGATGTCGACCAAGCCGGAGAATATCCGCACCAATTTCGACATTATGGATTTCACGCTGTCGAGCATTGATATGGCGAAGATCGAGGCCCTGACCAAGACGGGTTACCGGATCGTCGGCCGCGATCTGGTGCCCTGGGCGCCTGATTGGGATTGATGGATTTGGAGGGGCCGGCTCGACCGGCCCTTCGCGTTTGAACTTACTGATTGCCGCGAATGAGATCGCTGGCCTTTTCGGCGATCATGATGGCCGCGGCATTGGTGTTGGAGCCGATCAGGCTCGGCATGGCGGAGGAATCGCAGATGCGGATGCCCTCGAGCCCCCTCACCCGCAATTGCGAATCGACAACGGCCATCGCATCCGTGCCCATCTTGCAGGTTCCGACAGGATGGTAGGAGGTGCGGCCGTACTCCCTGGCATAGTTCTCGAAATCCGCCTGTGTGCTAACGCCCTTGCCGGGGAAATGTTCGCTGCGGATATATTTCAGCATCGAGTTCTGGTTGAGGATTTCGCGGCTCAGCTTGACGCCTTCGACCGAGACCCTGAGGTCGTCGGGCTCGGCGATGAAATTGGGATCGACAATCGGGTTGTCCTCCGGCCGCGCGCTGCGAAGAGTCACGCTGCCGCGGCTCTTCGGCCGTAGCGTATACGAGTTGAGCGTGCAGCCGGAACCGGAAGGGATTGCCGGAACACCAGCCTCGACGCCTGCGGCAGCGAGAAAGTGGAACTGCAGATCCGGTTCGCTGCGCGCCTTGTCGGCATACCAGAAGGCGCCGCCCTCGACGACATTGGAAGTGACGGGGCCGGTCTTGAACAGGGCATATTGCAGCCCGGCCCAGATCATCCAATGCAGCTTGTTGTATTTGTTGAGGCTCGTCTGCTCCTTGAGCTCATAGACGATGTCGATGCCGAAATGATCGCTGAGGTTCTGGCCGACGCCCGGCGAATCCAGCACCACGGGAATACCGACATTCTTCAGATGCTCGGCCGGACCGACGCCGGACAACATCATCAGCTTCGGCGAGCCGATGGCGCCCGATGTGACGATCACTTCGCTGCCGGCATGGGCCGTCTGCAATTGCCCGTTCTGGATATATTCGACACCCGTCGCTCGGTTACCTGTAAACAGTATGCGGCGTGTCAGGCATCCTGTCAGCACGGTGAGGTTCTTGCGGGCCATCGCCGGGCGTAGATAGGCGACAACCGCCGAGCAGCGCCGCCCGCCGCGCGTGGTGATCTGGTAGGCACTCGTGCCTTCCTGTACCGGACCGTTGAAATCGGGATTGTAGGGCATGCCCAATTCCTGGCAGGAGCGGATGAAAGCCCGGGTGAGCGGCTGCGGATTGAGGGTCGATACGCCAAGTGGACCATCGGTGCCGTGATAGGCGCCCGACAGCGTTTCGTTGCCCTCCGACCTCAGGAAATAGGGTTGGATGTCCTTGAAAGACCAGCCTTCGCAGCCCTCTTCATTCGCCCAGCGATCGTAATCGGAGGGTATGCCGCGGGTAAAGACCTCGGCATTTATCGAACTGCCGCCACCGATCACCCGCGCCTGCGCGTAGGGGATCTCCCGGTTGTTTGCATGCCGTTGCGGGGCGGTGACGAGGCCCCAGGTCAGCGGGCCGGTGGTCATCTTGGCAAAGCCGACGGGCATGTGAATATAGGGATTGGTATCTCGCCCGCCGGCCTCGATCAACAGGACGCGGGCATCCGGATTTTCACTCAGCCGGCTTGCCAGAACGCAGCCGGCGCTCCCTCCGCCGACGATTACATAATCAAAGTTCTGTTCACCCATGCTCACACCCAGAGATCGCGTCTGCCGAGCGCGATATGCACCGTCTTGACTTCGGTATATTCCTCGACACCGTAGATGCCGGTCTCCCGCCCGTGGCCCGATTGCTTGAAGCCGCCGATCGGCAGGTCGGGCCCGCCCACGATCGTGGTATTGACCCACACCCGCCCCGCCTGCACGCGCCGGAAGGCATTGGTGGCGGTGTCGAGATTCTTGGTCCAGATACTTGCGGCCAGACCATAGACAGTATCGTTGGCGAGTTCCATCGCTTCTTCGAACGTCTTGAAGGTGGAAATGGTGAGCACGGGACCGAAGATTTCTTCGCGCGCAATCGCCATGTCCATCGTCACATCGGCAAAGACCGTGGGCGCGATGAACTGGCCTTTTTCCGTCGCCAGCGCGCCGCCGCCGCAGACGAGCCGCGCACCTTCCTGCTTGCCCTTGCCGATGTAAGACAGGATCGTATCGTTCTGCTGTTGCGTGACGATTGCGCCGACCTGTGTCTTCGGATCGAGCGGATCGCCGACCCGCACGCGGGATAGCTTCTCCGAGATGCGGCGCTCGAAATCAATGGCGACGGATTTTTCGACGATCAGCCGGCTGCCGCTGACGCAGCACTGGCCGGCATTGAAGCAGATGCCGAAGACCACGCCATCAGCCGCCTCATCGAGATCGGCATCGGCAAACACGACTTGCGGGTTCTTGCCGCCGAGTTCCAGACCGAGCTTCTTGAAATTGCCGGCCGAGGCCAGAAGCGCATGGCGGCCAACGGCAGTGGAACCGGTAAACGAGAGCATGTCGATATCGTCATGCTCGGTCATCGCCTGGCCGATCTCGCTGCCGCTGCCAGTGACGACGTTGAACACGCCAGCGGGCAGGCCGGCGTCAGCCAGGATCTCGGCCATCAGCAGCGTCGTCGCTGAGGTGACTTCCGAGGGCTTGGCGACGATGGTGCAGCCCGAGGCGAGGATGAAGGGCACGCGCTCGGAGAGGATGAAGAACGGGAAATTCCATGGCGTGATCAGCCCGACCACGCCGATCGGCTCGCGGGTGACGAGACCGAGCATGTTGTCGCCGAGATTGTTGAACGTATCGCCATGCAGGGCACGGGCGGCGCCGGCGGCATATTCATAGATGCCTGCTGCGCCCAGCACTTCGCCGCGCGACTGGCTGATGCCCTTGCCGCTCTCCAGCGTTTCGAGCAGCGCCAGCTCCTCGGCGCGCGTGCGGATACCCTCCGCCGCTTTCAGAAGCACGGCGGCGCGATCGGTGCCGGAAAGGCCGGACCAGCGGCGATCGACGAATGCATTCCGCGCGACGGCGACAGCGTGATTGACATCGTCGATCGTGCAACGCGTGATGCGGGTGACGGCGACGTCATGCGCGGGGCTGCGGCGTTCGATCACCTTGCGGTCGCCAGCTTTTATCCAGTTTCCATCGACGAAGAAGCCAAATTCGCGTGCCTGCTTCGGCAGTTCGATCGTTCCTGTATTCATGATGTCATCGACCTCTTCTGGGAGCGATGCCGTTGGCATCTGCTCGTGTGTGTTCATTGCCCGATCTCGATCTGGATCTTGAGGGCTTCGGGACGTTTCGGCAGATCCTCGAATGCTTGCTGAATGTCGGCCAGCTTGTAGCTGGCGCTTCTGAAAGCCCTGAGATCAAAGCGGCCATGCGTCAGCAATGTCAGGGCGTCATGCATGTCCTCGCCCATGCCTGCCACCGAGCCCTTGATCGAATATTCGCGCAGGACAGTATCGAGCAGCGGCAGGGCAAGCGTGTCCGCCGCACCTGATATGCCGAAGGCGGCGATGTGGCCGCCCGGACGGATGAGTGTCAGTGCCTGCGCGTACAGCTTCGGCAGGCCGACGCTTTCGATCACGATATCGGCGCCCCGGCCACCGGTCATGCCGAGCACGACGTTCTTGGCCGTAGCCGGATCAGTGACGACCGCATCGGCGCCTGCCTGTCTTGCCATCTCGGCGCGCTGCGGCGATGGCTCGATGACGATGATGGGGGCCGCGCCAACCAGGCGCATCATCTGGATATGCAGGTTGCCGATTGGCCCTGCCCCGATGATGACGACGGACTGGCCGAAGCGGACATCCGCCTTACGCGCAGCGCGCACTACGCAGGCGACGGGTTCGACGAGCGCCAGCAGATCAAACTCGGCATCGGGCGCCGTGGGAATCACCAGCCGTGCGGGAATTGAAACATACTCCGCAAATCCGCCATCGCGGGAGATGCCGACCTGGCGCATCTCGGCGCAATTGAGGATTTCGTTGCGGCGGCAATAGAAGCAGTTGCCGCAGCCGACATTGATATCGGCGACGACGCGCATTCCGGTCTTGAGGTGCGTGCACTCCGCACCGAGCGCCGCAATCGTGCCGGAGAATTCGTGCCCGGGGATAAGAGGCAGTCTGTCGGCGGCGTAATGGCCGTTGAACATATGCATATCGGTGCCGCAGATGCCGCAGCGTTCGACTTTGATCAGCGCATCCGATGGCCCGATCTCTGGCACCGGCACATCGCGGATTTCAAATCTATGCGGTTCGACGAGGACCGCTGCCTTCATGCCCTGCATGGCCTGGTCCTTCTCATTTCACCGTCAGGACCTTGCTGCGGTCGAGCGTCAGCGCGATGGCGATGATCAGCACGACGCCGAAGAATATCTGCTGCGCATCGGCAGGAAGGTTGAGGAACACCATGCTGGTGCGGATGACCGCGACGATCAACGCGCCGATCAGCGTGTTGAGCACGCCGCCCACGCCGCCGGTCAACGGCGTGCCGCCGACGAGGACCGCGACGATGGACGGCAGCAGGAACTGGTTGGCCGCCAGCGACGAGCCGCCGGAGAGCCGCGCCGACAGCATCAAGCCAGAAAAGGCCGCGAGGAAGCCGCAGATGGCGAAGGCCGCGATCTTATAGCGCTCGACGCGGATACCTGAGGCGATCGCGGCATGTTCGGCAGAACCGATCGCCTTCAGCACGCGACCAAAGACTGTCCTGCGTTCGATGAACAGCGCCACCAGCAACAGCACGCCGGCGCAGATGATCTCCTTGGGAATCGGACCTGAATAGCCGAACATCCAGCCGAGATAATAGCTGCGCTCGCTCTCGATCATCGAGACGCCCTTTTCCCCGGAAGCGAAACGGGCGACTGAGTAGGCGATGCCGCCGATCGCCAGCGTGGCGATGAAAGTCGGAATCTTGGTCTTGATCGAGGCATAGCCCGACAGCACGCCAAAGGTGGCACCGATCGCCAGCGCGATGACGGCGGCACCGATGCCGAACGAATTCAACCAGATCGTCACCAGCACCGTCGTCATGCTCGCGACCGATTGGGTCGAGAGGTCGATGCTGCCGATATAGATCACAAAGGTCAGGCCCAGCGCCATGACGAAGAGCGCCGAGACGTCGGCCGCGACGATCAGAAGGTTGGCCGGACGAAGAAAACTCGAGTCCAGACCGCCGACAAGTACAACCAGCGCCAGCAACGTCAGGACGGGAAAATAGGGCTTGAGTTTTTGCGCGTTCATGGTGGCTTCCTCAAACCATGTGGTGGACGAGATCGAAGAGCGTCGGCTTGGCGCCGGGCCTGCCCTCGAACCGTTCCTGGATGCGGCCGTCCTTGATGACGAGAATCGTATGAGAGAGGCCGATCGCCTCTTCCAGCGTATCGGCGGCGAGGATCACGCCGCAGCCGTCGGCGCACATGTCGCGGACCATCTCGTAGACGTCTTCCTTGGCGCCGATATCGAGGCCGCGCGTCGGATGATCAAGGATGACGATCTTTGAGCCGGCGCTACGCCATTTGGCGAGCACGACCTTCTGCTGGTTGCCACCAGATAGGCGGCCGCAATCGGCATCTTCGGACGAGGCCTTGATCGAAAGCTTCCTGATCCAGTCCCTGGCGAGCACCCGCTCTTCGCCGCTGCGCAACAGGCCGAAGCTCGAATATTTGCCGAGCTGTGGCAGCGTGATGTTTTCATAGACGTTCATGCCGGCGGCAATGCCCTCGACCTTGCGCTCGCGCGGCACATAGGCGATGCCGTGCTCGACCGCGTTCGCCGGCGAGAAACTCTCGAATGGCTGTCCGCCGATGCGTATCTTGCCGAGATGCGGCTTGAGCATGCCGAATACGGTCCGCATGATCTCTTCGGTGCCGGAGCCCTCGGTGCCGACGAGCGCCAGGACTTCGCCCGGATGCAGGTCGAAGGAGATGTTGTTGTAGCTCAGCGCCCGCGAGATGCCCTGGACTTCGAGCAGGGGATAGCCCGGCTGATAGGCGACCTGGCGCGCCTCGCGGTAGTATTCGGCATCGACGTCACGGCCGACCATCTTGCGCTGGATATCCTCGACGTCCGCCTCGGCCGAACTGACGACGCTGACGACCTCGCCGTCCTTCATCACATAGATGCGATCGCTCAGCTTGATGATCTCGTCCATGCGGTGCGAGACGAAGATGAAGGACGCGCGGGATTTCAGGTCGCGCACCAACTGGAACAGCATCTCGACTTCCTCAGGTGCCAGCACGGACGTCGGCTCATCCAGCAGGATGACGAGATCGCCCTTTACACGTTCCTCGACGGAGAGGACCTTGGCGAGTTCCACCAACTGGCGCTGGGCGAAGGACAGTTCCGAAGTGATCGTCGAGGGATTGATATCGAGCTTGACCTTGTCGAGCTGCTTGCGAGCCGCGGACGCCATTTTCTTCCAGTTGACCAGCCCGAAGCGGACGAAAGGCGCCTCGTAGCCGAGGAAGATGTTCTCCATGACAGTCAGGTTGGAGATCAGCGACTGTTCCTGGAAGACCATGCCGACGCCCTTGTCCTGGGCATCGCGCGGATTGGCGAAGCGCACCGGCTTGCCGTCGAGCGAGATTTCGCCGGATTCCGGCACATAGGCGCCGTACATGACCTTCATCAGCGTCGACTTGCCGGCGCCGTTCTCGCCGACCAAGCCGACGATCTCGCCCTTGCGGATTTCGAAATCGACGCCCTTCAGCGCATGCACGCCGGGAAAGGACTTTTCGACCTTGGAGAGTTTGAACATCTCGGCGCCTATTTGACCAGTGAAACGGCTTTGCGGTTGATCGACAGCGCGACGGCAACGATCACCATCACGCCGAGGACGCCGCTCTGGATGTAGCTGGGCAGTCCGACAACGACCATTCCGTTCATGATGGAGGCGACGATCAGAACGCCGACCAGAGTGTTTAGCACGCCACCCGTGCCGCCCATGAGCGAGGTGCCGCCGACCACGACGGCGGTGATCGAGGTGAACATCAGGTTCGACCCGGACTGGCCATCCGCGATGCCGACACGGGCAACCGCCAGCAACGAGCCTAGCGCATAGAAGACGCCGGCCAGCGCGAAGCCGACAATGCGGATTCGCTCGGTATTGAGGCCGGATGCCTTGGCGAGGTCCTCGCCACCGCCGACGGCATAGATGTTGCGGCCGATGACCGTGTGGCGCTCAATAAACCAGGCGACCGCGACCATGAACAGCGCGAAATAGAGCATCAGCGGCATCTGCAGAACCCGGACCGTCAGCAGCGACCGGAACAGCGGGTCATCGACGGTGATGCGGTAGCCACCGGACAGGATGACGACGGCCCCTGCCCCGACGAAACCCATGGAAAGACTGGCCATGAAGGATGGAATCTTGAGTTTGACATGGGCGATGCCAGTGATCAGCCCCATCAGGCCCCCCACCGCCAACGCTGAGGGAATAGCAAGCCAGCCCTCGAACATCGTGCCGCCCAGTGCCTTGAAGATCGTGGCGAAAATGACCGCCGAGAAAGTGACGACGCCTTCCATGGAGAGGTCAATCGACCCCATGACGATGATGAAGGTGACGCCGATCGCAACCAGCAGGGAGGGTGCGGCGAGCACGCCGATGCGGGCGAAATTCCTGACCGACAGGAAATTCGGATTGATCGCGCCGAAGCCGATGCATACCGCCAGAAGCACCAGAATGGGCGCCCATTTGCGGAGATTGGCTTCATTGAATGCAAAGACGCTCGCCACCTTCGCACGCTCCTCTTTGAATGAATTTCGGGGACGGCAGACGGGTGCAACCATCTGCCGTGCTGCTTTCGCGGGTCGCGAGAGAGCTTCACGCCCTCTCGTTCACTCCTGGGGGATCAGTATCGGTTGTACTGGATCTGGCCGTTGGTCGGGCCGAAATAGTCGCCCCAATTATAATCCGGGTGCGACTTGTGATGCTTGTCGAAGAATGCCTGGGCATCGGCCTTGGTCACGAGCACGGTCGGACCATAGAATTCGCGGTGTTCCTTCGGCTCATCGCTGGGCTTATATTTGCCGGTCGAAGCCGCATGCGCCAGCGAAAGCGCGATGCCGCCGCCCCAGTAGGGATCGGTATAGCAGGTCGCCAGCAGTTCATCCTTCAGGATGTATTCGATCGCCTGGGCGCCGCCGTCATAGGCGACAACCGGGATCTTGCCGGCGAGACCCTCGGCGCGCAGTGCCTCGATGGCGCCGTAAGCCATGGTGTCATTGGCACAGAACACGCCCTTGATGTCATCGCCATAGGTGGTGAGGTACGAGGCCATGATCTCGTTGGCCTTAGTCGTATCCCAATCGGCCGCCTGATAATCCAGCACCTTGATGTCGGGGAACTTCTTGGTGGCTTCCATCATGCCCTGATGGCGCTCGATCGCAGGGATGTTGGCCGCGATACCGCCGAGGCCGACGACGCCGCCGGAACCGCCCATGGCTTCGAACAGCATGGTTGCGGTCTTGGTGGTGGGCTCGAGATCCGACCAGCTCATGTGGCCGACCCAGTTGTCGCCGAAATCCCACGGATGAAGATCGTCGGTCTTGTTCCATATGGTGAAGACATGGCCACCCGCAGCCTTTACGGCTTCGACAGTCGGGCGGCAATTGGGGCTGTCGTTCGGGTCGCAGGCGATGGCCGCATTGCCATTGGTCTTAGAAAGCAGCGCCTTGATGTCGGCGACGCATTTTTCGTTCGAGCCGTCATGGATCAGGTGGATCAGTTCGGACTTTGGCTTGCCGAGGCTTTCGACAAATGACTCGGCACCCGAGACGATCGAATTCCAATACGGATTGGTGCGGTCGCGATAGCTCCAGGCCAATGCGGGGCTTTCGACGGCCATGGCGCGGCTCGTGCCGAGAGCGGACGCCGCGGCAACGCCGCCAAGGCCGAGCGCGGTGCCGATCAGGAACTCGCGGCGGCGAATTCTCTCTTTCTCGATGAAATCTTTCACATAGGACATTTCTCTCTCCCTAATCGTTCGAGATGGTCGCTTCCGACCTCCCGTTCCTCCTCCCGACAGCAACCGTTCGCCATCAACGCACTAACTAGTTACTTTATTATATTGCCAGTGTCAACATACTGACGAATCGGACACGCGCCTCAAGAGTGGTGCCTGCAAAGGACTTTGATCTCCCATGTAAATATCTTTTTAGATACTTTTTGCATGACAATCCTGCCGTTTGACCTTACGGTTGCTGCCGCGAAGGTTGGGCCTATAACGGCGCTTGCAATCGGTTATAATTGCCGACTATGGCTCGATTCCTGCGTGGCAGTGCAGGCAGTTCGAGAGTCAAGTTTCGTCAATCCACGGAAAACGCTTCATGCAGATCGCGACCCCACCCACGGCCAAGAAACGCACCCGCGATGCGGAGGCAACGCAGAAGCGCATCATGGTGGCGGCGAAAAAGGAGTTCGCCAAGAATGGGCTGGGGGGCGCGCGCGTGGATGTCATCGCCGAGCAGGCCAGCGCCAACAAACGCATGATCTATCATTATTTCGAGAGCAAGGAAGCGCTGTTCCAGCGCGTGCTCGAGGAAGCGTATAGCGACATCAGAACCGCCGAGCAGAAGCTGGAACTCGATCATCTCGATCCGAAGGCCGCACTTGAAAAGCTCGTGCGCTTCACCTGGAAATATTATCTCGCCAATCCGGAATTCATCACGCTGGTCAATTCCGAGAACCTGCACAAGGCCAAACACCTCAAGAAATCGGAAGTGATCCACACGCTGAGCCGCAAGTTCATCAACATGGTGGCTTCGCTCCTGCAACGCGGATCGGAGGCCGGCGTGTTCCGCCCGGATATCGATCCGGTGCAGCTCAACATCACGATCGCCGCGATCAACTATTATTATCTGACCAACCGCTTCACGGGCTCGATCGTCTTCGAGCGCAACCTGATGGCGCCCGAGGCGCTGGAAGAGCGGATCAATTTCAACATCGAGACGATCATGCGCCTGGTCTGCAAGCCCTAAAGGCTGTCGGAGGCGAAAAAGGGGACCGCGCACTGGCGCGCGATCCCCATGATGCCTCAACCCATCGTGTCGAGATCGATCAGTTCGATCTTGTAGCCATCGGGATCCTCGATGAAGGCGATGTGCGTCGTGCCATGCAGCATGGGACCCGGCGGACGCGGGATTTTGGCGCCCCGCTTTTCGAGCGCCGCGCAGACGCCATATATGTCCTTGACGCCCAGCGCGAGATGGCCGAAGCCGGTGCCGAGGTCGTAGGGCTCGTCGCGACCCCAATTCAGCGTCAGTTCGACGACGCAATCCGTGTCCTCGGGACCGTAGCCGACAAAGGCATTGGTGAATTTGCCGCCGGGATACTCGTCCCTGCGTAGTAGCGTCATGCCGAGCAATTCGGTGTAGAATTTGATCGACTTATCGAGATCCACCACCCGGATCATCGTGTGCATCATACGGAATTTGCCGGACTCTGCGCCCATTGTGATCTTCCTCTTGCAAGTGTTGGTTTTTAAGAATGATATTCTGAGCAATGCCGCCTGGGAAGCGGCGCACGCATTGGCGTTCAAAACCAGTCCGCATGATAATCATACAGCGAGACCGGACGCAATCGCCGGCGCACCTCAGCATGTCTACTCGCCGTCCCAGTAATCCTTCACCCCCGACATATCGAATATATCCTCGGATGAGCGCAATGCGGCGACCATGATCTTGTTGGAATCCGGATAGACGCAGACGTCGTTCGGGTTGCGCTCGCCGATCATCAGGTAGCTGCATGGCCCCGACCCGCTGTTCATGAAGGCATGAGGCACCTTGATCCCGGCCGGAAAGCAGACGTAATCGCCCGGCTTCATGTCGTATCGATCATCGCCGAGCAGCAGCGTCACCTCACCTTCGAGGATCAGCGCATGTTCCTCCTCCAGCATGTGGTAATGTCTGGGCGCGAGGCGCTTGCCGGGCGCCGGCGATTCGATCAGCATCCCGACGTGAAAACCCTGACCGACGGCCGCATGGGTGAGATGTTTTGCGCGCCCGCCGACCCGATCGCTCTCATGAGCAGGCTCCCAGGCTACGTCCTGCGAAGAGATCGGCAGTTTCGGGTTAAAGGGCGCGACAGGCGCGAGGCCCATGTCATCCAATGGCGCGGCCTGACCGGCTGACAGGCCGGTGTCCTCGCCATCCCAATAGCCGCGCACTGCGTCCATGTCGAAAATCGCACGCCTCCCCAGGGAGCGCACGAGGACCTTGCCGGTATCGGTATAGACCACGACTTCATTGGGATTGCGCTCGCCGACAATCACGTAGCGGCAAACTTCGGTGCCGTTGTTGATGAGACAATGCCCCGCCCGCTGCCCCACGGGAAAGCAGACATAGTCGCCCGCCTTCATATCATTGGCGCCGTCGCCGATCCGCACGGTGACTGAGCCTTCCAACACGTAGAGATGCTCCTCCTCGAAGAAGTGATAATGCGCAGGCACCGTTCGCTTGCCCGGCTCCAGTTCCTCGAGCGCCACGCCGACGTGATAGTCCTCGCCCATAACGGCCGCGGTCAGATGGCGGTATCGCATGCCGAAATTCGGGACGTCGGACCATTCCGTCCATGCGACATCGGATGATGAGATGGGTTTGGGCGAGACAATATCTTCCATCGGCATCCTCCATCGTGGTCCCGCATTCAGCGAACTATAGCCGATGCCGATCGGGCGAGCTACAGCGCCGCCGTCAGCCAGAAGATCATGAACCCGGTGATCGAGTATGCCCGGCGCAGCGCATCCGATTTCTGCGAGCGCTCGCGCTCCGGGACTGCCTGGATGATCTGAGCACTAGTCGGCGGCTCCGCTCAGAGGGCGGCAGCGGAGCGTGCGGCAGTTGGTGGCGTCGCCGCAACCCGAAACGAAGCACCGGTGTGCCGATCGGGAAGGCGGTCGCCCTGACCGAAGAGCCGATTGCGGAGCGAGCCGTCGTCATAGGATGTCTTGTAGATGCCGCGGTCCTGAAGTTCCGGGACAACAATATCGATAAAATCCTCATAGCTTTCCGGCGTGACCGTGCGCGTGAGGTTGAAACCATCGATCTCGCCCGCCTCGATCCATGACGAAAGCTCGTCGGCCACGTGGGACGCATCTCCTGCGATGACGGGATAGCGCCCGCCGATCTCGACCTGCGCCAGCAGCTGCCGCTTCGTCCAGCCCTTCTGCTTGGCGAGCTGCGTCACGGACTGGATGGAATTCGACGTGCCGTAGGTGATCGGGTCGTCGAGATCGTATTTGGAAAAATCGATGCCCGTGCCGGCGGCGAAATGCGCGAGCCCCGCCTCCGGGCTCGCATAGCGCTTGTACTCTGCGAGCTTCTCTTCCACCTCACGCTGCGTTCTGCCGGGAATGATTGTGATGCCGACGAAGATTTTGATGTCATCAGGGCGCCGTCCGGCCGCAACGACCTCCTGCCGCAACGTGCGAGCCGTGGCGCGGGCGGCGGCTTTGTCGGTGGCGGTGATGAACACGCATTCGGCGTGCCTGGCGGCGAACTGCCGGCCTCGGCCGGAAGTGCCCGCCTGGTAGAGGACGGGCGTGCGCTGAACCGATGGTTCGGACAGATGATAGCCATGCGACTTGTAAAACGGGCCGTCGTGATGGATCGAATGAACCTTCGACGGGTCCGCATAGCGCCGCGTGCCCTTGTCGTTGATCACCGCATCATCCTCCCAGCTGCCCTCCCAGAGCTTGTAGAGCACGTCGAGATAGTCATCCGCCCGATCGTAGCGGGAGTCGTGCTCCGCCTGGCCATCAAGTCCGAGCGCCCGCGATGCACTATCGAGATAGCCGGTGACGATATTCCAGCCGACCCGGCCACTGGTGAGATGATCGAGCGTCGACATGCGGCGCGCGAAAATATAGGGCGCTTCGGAATTGAGGTTGACGGTGATGCCGAAGCCGAGGTTCCTGGTCACGGCGGCCATGCCCGAGATCAACAGCAGCGGATCGTTGACCGGAAGCTGGATCGATTCGCGCAGCGTCAGGTCCACCGAATTCTGGTAGATATCGTAGACCCCGACGATATCGGCGAGGAAGATGCCGTCGAACAGCCCGCGCTCCAGCGTCTGCGCCATCGACGTCCAGTAGTCCAGCCGCTTGTAGTCGGACGAGCGATCGCGCGGATGGGTCCACAGGCCGTGATTGATATGGCCGACGCAATTCATGTTGAAGGCGTTGAGCAGAATCTTCTTCTTGGCTGTCATCGGTTCATTCCAATTCAGATAGCGCCGTGGCGCGGCGGCAGCGTGCCGCTGAGATGATAGCGGCCGACGGCCTGGTATTTCCAACGCACGGGATCATGCAGGCTATGGGTGCGGACATTGCGCCAATGGCGGTCGAAATTGTCTTCGGCGAGCGTCGACGATGTGCCGGAGAGTTCGAACAGCTTGTTTGCGGCGAGCAATCCCGCCTTGGTGGTGAGGATGCGCGCTTCGGCAACCGCGATCGACGCCGCCGCGACGTTTCCTTCGGTCATCTCCTTCTGCGCGGCATCCACCGCGCGCCCGGCGCGATCCAGCGATGCTTCCGCAGCCTTCAGGCGAAGACGAACATTGCCGACCTGATGCAGCGTCAATGGATCGTCGGACGCGCGGTCGACCTTGGCATCGAGCCATGGCCGCGCCCGCTCGCGCACGAAGGACAGCATGTCCCGGTACGCGCCCTGGCCGATGCCGAGGTCGATCGCCGCATGCATGATCTGGGCGACTGGACCGATCGTCGTGGGACGTGCGAAGGACGCCTGAAACGGGATGATCCATTCCGGTTCGACACGGACATGGTCGAAGGCCACCGATCCGCTGCCGGTCACACGTTGGCCGAAGCCATCCCAATCATCTGTCACGGTGACTCCATCCGCATTTCTCGGCACCATGACGAGATACTGAACCAGATTGCCGTCCTCCTCGGCCACGACGAGGGTCGGGATCCAGTGTGCATAGATCGCGCCGGTGCAATAGAATTTTCGGCCTTCGACGAACCAGCCGCCCTGCTCGCGGACGAGCCAGGTGCGGCGCTTGAAATCCTTGTGACCGATCTCGGCCAGCGCATTGCCAAGCCGTTCGCCTGCCAGTACGCGATCATAGAAGAACCGTTTCTGGGACTCGCTCGCGCCGACGCGCAAGACTTCGAGCGCGTAGAAATGGTTCTGAGGGATCTGCGAGAGCGAGCCGTCGGCCGCTCCGATGATTGCGATGATCCTGGCGAGCGTCACGGCGGAAATCCCTGCTCCACCGAATTCGTGCGGGACCGTCGCTGCCCACAAGCCGCTCTGCGTGAAGCGGTCGAGCGCCGCCCATGGCAGCAGCCGGTCGCGATCACGCGTGGAGGCATCGGTGACGAAATCGGCGGCAAGGCGATGCGCCGCCTTGAGGGCCTCGTAATCACTTCTGATCAGGTTTGGCGTGCGCGTCGGCGCCGGTGCCGACTGGACGATCTGGGTCTGGGTCATGTCGTCAGTTCCACTGGTGTCGCGCCGGGAAGACGCCATTGAGTTCGTAATTGCCGAGCAGGTGATATTTCCACCTGACCGGATCGTGCAGCGTATGGACGCGGGCGTTGCGCCAGTGGCGGTCGAGATTGTGCTTGGCGCGCGTGGCCGACGAGCCCGCCAGATCGAAGAGCTTTTCCGTTGCTTCAAGCGCGATCTCGGTGGTCAGGATCTTGGCCTCGGCAACAGCGATAGATGCCTCGGCGCTCGATGCATCGTTGATGGGCCGCATGGCGATGTCGTCCAGCGAGGCGCCTGCAATGTAGAGCAGCTCCTGGGCTGCGTGGAGTTCGGCATGCAGCGCGCCGATCTCATGGATGATGGTCGGGTCGTCGCTCGCCGACTCCAGGCCGGAATCGGTCCAGGGCCGGGCATTGTTGCGCACGAAATCGAGCGTGTCCTCGATCGCCGCGACCGCGATACCGGAATCGATGGATGCCTGGATGAGCTGCGACACCGGCCCGGCAAGACCGGGACGATCGGCGAAAGACCAGACCGGAAGGATCAGGCTTTCATCGACCGGCACATTGTCGAACTCGACGGTGCCGCTTGCCGTGGTGCGCTGGCCGAAGGAGCTCCAATCGTCGATGACGGTGACGCCGGGCGCATTGTAGGCTGCCCAGACCTGGACGGGGCGGTCCTGATCATCGACCGCGCGGGTCGGGATCCAATGGGCGAAGATCGAGCCCGTGGAATAGAAGCGCTTGCCCGTGAGCCGGTAGCCGTTTGGGGTACTGGTCACACGGGTCGTGGAGTGATTGACCGCCTTCTTGCCGCGCTCCGGGCCGGCATTGCCGATGCGGTAGCCGTTGAGGATATCCCGGTAGACACGCGCCTTCTGGTCGGGCGTGCCATATTCGCGGATCATGCCGAGCACACCGAAATGGTTCTGCGGGATCTGCCCGAGCGCAGGATCAGCCGCGCAGAGGATTTCGAAGACCTTGGCGAGCGTGACATAGGAGACGTCCGGGCCGCCGAATTCGCGCGGCACCGTGATGCCGCCGAGGCCGCTTGCCGTATATTGCTCGATCTCGTCCCAGGGCAGCCGGCGGTCCCGGTCACGCTCCGATGCACCGACCTTGAATTTCCCGGCGAGTTCAGTCGCGACCTCCAGCGCCTCGAAATCGCTTCGGATCTGTAGCGGCGGCTTCGGCGGGCGCGGATGGCGGCGGCGATCCTCATCGGCATCGATAGGCGCAATTCTGGCCTGGGAGAGCGGGGACATGCGTTTACTCCTCGTTTTATGCTTCACCGCGCCCTGAGGCGGCGTACGGCAGCGTCGCCGGCGAACTGCACAAGGCAGACCATGGCGACAAGCACGGCAATCACGACAGCCATGACGGTCGTATCGAAACGCTGGTAGCCATAGCGGATCGCCATGTCGCCGAGCCCACCGGCACCCACGGCTCCCGCCATGGCGGATGCACCGATCATGCTGACGATCGTGATAGTGAGACCGCCGAGAATGCCGGGCAGCGCCTCGGGCAGCAGGACATGGCGCACGATGTGCCAGCGGCGGCAGCCGATCGCCTGCGCCGCCTCGATGAGGCCGCCATCGACTTCACGCAGGCTCACCTCGGCGATGCGGGCGAAAAATGGGGTGGCGCTGATCGACAGGGGCACGATAGCGGCCCAGACGCCGATCGTGGTGCCCGTGACGAGACGGGTGAACGGCAGCAGCGCCACCAGCAGGACGATAAAGGGTGCGGCGCGAAAGCCGTTGATGATCGCGGCAAGCCCACGATGCGCACGCGGCGCGGTGATCAACCCGCCGGGTGCCGAAAGAACGAGAAAGACCGCAAGCGGAATGCCCGCAATCACGGCGATGATCGCGGAAATACCGACCATCGTGATCGTGTCGATAAAGGCATAGCCGAGGCGCTCAAACATCAGAGGCGACATAGCCCAAAATCCTTGTTTTGTGCGCGAGGCCGGCGAACCGCTCGCCTTCGATGCGCTGCAACACCTGCACTGAAATCAGTAACCGGCCATGGACGTGGCCTTCGATGCGGTCGAGCGTGCTTTGCAGCAGCCGGACCGGCGCGCCGGCAGCAGTGGCGATCCCGGCGAGGTCGGGTTCGAGGCCACCCTCGCCGGTATAGGAAAGCTCGACGATGGCGTCGCTGCGGCCTGCAGGATTTGCCAGCAGGTGCTCAGCGACATCATCCGGAATGTCCCGGTTGAGCGGTTGCAGCAGTGCCTTGGTCGCAGCGTGGACAGGATTGCCGAAGATGCGCCACACGGGTCCCGATTCAGCGATCTTGCCTTGGTCGAGCACCAGAACCTCGTCGCAGATTTCGCGGATCACGCTCATCTCATGGGTGATCAGGATGATCGTCAGCCCCAGACGCCGGTTGATATCCTTGAGCAGGTGCAAGATCGAGAGCGTCGTCTCCGGATCGAGCGCGGATGTCGCCTCATCGCAAAGCAGGATTTCCGGACGGGTGACGAGCGCGCGGGCAATGCCGACGCGCTGCTTCTGGCCACCTGAAAGCCGCGACGGATAGGTTCGCTCCTTGCCTTCGAGGCCGACGAGCTTGAGCACCTCGGAAACGCGTTCCTCGATGGCTTGCCGAGGCACACCGGCGACCAGCAGGGGAAGCGCGACATTGCCCCAGACCGTCTTGGCGGAAAGCAGATTGAAATGCTGGAAGATCATGCCGACACGGCGGCGTAGCGCCACGAGCGCATTCTCGTCGAAGCCGGCAATATCCTCGCCATCCACCAGCACGCGCCCGCCGGTCGGCTTTTCCAACCGGTTGATCGTCCTGATGAGGCTCGATTTTCCGGCGCCGCTGCGGCCGATGATGCCATAGATTGCACCTGCGGGAACCCCGAGGCTGATGCCTTGCAGCGCGTGAACGGACCCAACCGAGGAGACGTAGATCTTCTCGATATTCTCGAAGACCACGGTTCCCTTGCGTTCGCTTCCGCTTCCGTCAAGGATCGGTTCGGCGTGCTGCGGCACGGCCACCTCCGAAGGTTTTGCCCTGGGGGCCGCTTCTTGAGCGGCCCCGGCGTCAATCCTTGGGAGGATTATCTCGCTTACTTCACCCATGGCAGCGTGTAGAGCTTGTCGTCATTGCCGAACGCCTTGCGGATGGCTTCCTTCACGGCGGGTGAATTCTGATAGAGGGTCACCAGCTCCTTGAGATCCGGATCCTCGGCCTTTTCCTTGCGGGCGGTGAAGACGATCGCATATTGCTTGTCGTCGACGCCCGAATAGATCAGGCCGGAGCTTGGATCGAACGCCTTGGCCGCGACAATGAAGTGCGGATAGCCGAGCGCCAGATCGACATCGGCCGTAACGCGTGCGAGCTGTGGTCCTTCGACTTCGGAGAAGGTCACATGCTTTGGGTTCTCGACGATGTCATCGAGCGTGCCCTTGTAACCGACGCCATCCTTGAGCTTGATGAGCCCCCCCTTTTCGAGGAGCAGCAGGCCACGGCCCTGGTTGACCGGATCATTGGCGATGGCAACCTTGGCGTCCTGCGGAACGCTGGCGAAATCCTTATATTTCAGCGAGTAGATACCGATATTGGCCAGCACGCCGATACCGACAGGCCCAAGCTCATAACCGCGCTCGGCGATGGCATTGTCCAGGAATGGCTTGTGCTGGAAGTAATTGACGTCGATGTCGCCAGAGTTCAGCGCCACGTTCGGCGTCGTCCAGTCGGTAAACTCGACAACCTCGATATCGAGCCCCTTGGCCTTCGCCTCGGGAATCAGGGCCTCGATAGAATCGGCGTAAACGCCCGGCACCACACCGACCTTCACGGTGGCCGCCGTCGCCTGCGCGGCGAGTGCGACAAGCGCGGTGGTTACCAGGGCTGCGATCTTCCACTTCATGCGTCTCTCCTTGAATTGAATCAGGCAATCTTATTGTTTATAAAATTTATAGACAATAACAATAATGTCAATTTAGCATTGTGCGGCGCAAAAATTTTCTCTTGGCATGCGTAAAAATGATGGATTGGGCGGCGCTATGTGCCCGCACGCGATGCCCCCAACCCGTAAGTCATCGCCAGCGCCCCGACGAGCACCGCGCCTTTGACAAAATCCTGAGTATAGTATGGCGCGTTGAGCATGGTCAGCCCGTTCAGCAACACGCCGACGAAGACCGCGCCAACGATGGTGCCGAAGACATTGGGGCTGCGGCGGCCCAGTACGGCAAAGCCGATCAGCGCGGCAGCCACGGCATCCATCAGCAGCGATCCGCCGGACGAGACATCGCCGCGCCCGACGCGGGCCGCGATGATGATGCCGCCGAGGCTGGCAAGTGTGCCAGACAGGACATAGGCTGAGGTCTTGAGCCTCGGCACATTGGCACCGGCGAGACGCGCCGCAACCGCATTGCCGCCGACCGCGAAAAGCAGCCGGCCGATGCGGGTATGTTCGAGCAGAATATAGAAGATGACGGCGATTATGGCCATGATCACCACCGGCATCGGCACGACGCCGAATAGGCTGGACCTGCCTATTAGGAGAAAGGCCTTATCCACAGTACCGGCCGCCTTGGAGCCATCGGGCAGGATGAGGCCAGAGGAAATCGATCGTCCGGCGGTCGGGATGAGCTGCAATCCCGTGAGCAGGAACATCATGGCGAGAGTCGCCAGCAGATCAGGCACGCGCAGGCGGACGATGAGGAAGGCATTGACGAGACCCACGAACGCCCCGAAGGCGAGCACCAGCGGCACCGTCTGCCAGGCATTCAGCTGGCAGACGATCATTGCATAGGTGGCGGCCATGACCGAGGAAGCAGAAACCGCACCGATCGACAGGTCGAAGCCGCCGACGGCAAGCGTCAGCGTCACTCCAACGCCGAGAATCGCCACGACGGACACGCCCTGCAATATGCTCATCTGGTTGACGAGGTTGATGAAGACCGGTTCGGCCAGCCAGAAGCCGATGATCATCGCCACCAGCAGGAACAGCACGGCACCGGAGCGCAAGGCCGCACTCGCACGTTCGAGGAAGCCGGGAATGCTTACGGTTTCGAGCGCCGTGCCGCGATCTTCGATAGTGGTCATACCAGTAGGCTTTCATGAATGTCTGTCGCGGCGCCTGCCGGCAACAGGGAATGATGATCGATGTGGAGAATGCGGTCGGCCACCTCCAGCGCTTCCTCCGGATCCGAGGTCGCGATCAGCGTCGCGCGGCTGCGATTGGCGCGTACGGCCTTGACGATATCCTGGCGCGCGCCGACATCGACCCCCTGGAAGGGTTCATCGAGCAGCAGCAGCCGGCAGGGCTCGGCCTCCCAGCGCCCGAGAATGACCTTCTGCTGGTTGCCGCCGGAGAGCGAGGCGAGCGTGGCCCGTCCGGAATCCGCCTTGATACCCAGCCGCGTGATGGCGAAGTCGGCCTCGGTCAAGTCGCGCCGGCCTATCGTGAAGCCGGTGGAAAACCATTTGCCGAGATGTGGCAGGCTGATGGTCCCGGCAATCGTGTCGCCCGGCCACCCTGCAGGCATCAACGAGGAACGATGCCGATCCTCCGCGGCCATGAAGACCCCGGCTTGGATCGCACCGTGTTGCCCCTTGGGCGCATAGGGCTTGCCGTCGAGTTCCATCGCCCCGGCTGCGAATTCGCGCGTTCCGAAGATCACCGACAGCAATCGGCTCTTGCCAGCGCCCAGCACGCCAGTGACTGCAACCACCTCGCCTTCCCTGACATCGAGATCGAAGGGCGCGGCATGCGGCAGCAGGCGCACGTCACGCATCGCCAAAACCGGCCTGCCGGATGCTTCGAGTGATTGAGGGCGGCTTGAATAAAGCGTGCGCCCGATCATTGCCTCGATCGCGGCATCGAAATCCACCGGGCTCCGGAACTCACGCACCACGCGGCCGCCCCGCATCACCGCCACCCGATCGGCGAGTGCTTTGAGATCGGCGATGCGATGGGAGATGTAGAGAATGGAGAGACCATTTGTGCGCAGGCCCTTGAGGATATCGTAGAGACGCTCCGCCTCACGGCCTGAAAGGCTGGCGGTCGGCTCGTCGAGAATCAGAAGCGAAGCCTTGCGGTCGATGGCGCGGGCGATGGCGAGCAGTTGCCTATCGGCCGCAGGCAGGTCGGCGAAATCCCTGTCGAGTGGCAGGTCGAAGCCGGCTTGTTTCAGAATCGCGACGGCACGACGGCGGACGCTGTTTCGCGTGAGGAATATCGGCGCGCTGCCATCGGCGTAGGAATCCATCAACAAGGTGTCGGCGACGGTGAGACCTGCCGAGCCAAGGCGGTCAGTCGATTGATGCACAGTTACGACGCCATGTGCGGAGGCTTCCGCCGGCGATCGCGGCGCATAGCGCTTGCCATCGATCGTGATTTCTCCACCGTCGGGCGGAAAGGCTCCCGAGAGGATGTTGACCAGCGTCGATTTGCCCGCGCCGTTCGCGCCCATCAGCGCGACGATCTCGCCCTTCCCGATCGACAGGCTGGCGCCGGCAAGCGCATGCGTGGCGCCGAAGCGCTTTTCGATGTTGACCGCATGAAGGAAGGGCAAGTTGGTTCTCCGCGCCTGGAATCAGGAAAGCTCGTTTTGGCAGCGAGGGGCACGGACTTGCGCCACATCCGGCCTCCACGAAACGCCATTTCCGGTGGGCATCATAAATTGGTCGATTATTATTGTATAGTATATTTATAGATTTTATGATTGTTAGGCCGTGCTCGCCAACCCAGCCGGCAGGCAAACCAAAGGAGCACATCACATGAATTTTCTGGTCAAGACCATCACAGCCGCCGCAATCACGGGCCTCAGCCTGGCAAGCGTTGCCCGCGCCGACGTGGCGAAGCCCGCCCCATTCGACAAGGGCGGCGTCAAGGTCGCGCTGATCTCGTATATTTCCGCTGGCGATTTCTTCCAGGCCTACCAGGCGGGCGCCGAGGCCCAGGCCAAGGCGATCGGCATCGATCTCCGCGTATTCCCCGGCAGGCAGGACGCCGCCGAGCAGCGCGATCAGATCCAGCAAGCGATCAATCTCGGCGTCAAGGGCATTGTCATCGATCACGGCCAGCCGGAAGCGCTGGGCGATGTCGTGCAGCAGGCGCTCGACGCCGGCATCAAGGTCGTCGCCTTCGATGTGAACCTCAACAATCCCGCCATTCCCCAGGTCGAGCAAAGCGATCATGAATTGGCCCGCCTGGCGCTCGAGCAAGCCGCCAAGGACAACGGCACGAGCTTCACCGCCGGCTACGCCTATGTCGCGGGCTTCGCGCCGCTCGACCGCCGCAATGAAATCTGGGACAAGTTCAAGGTCGACAACAAGGGCGTGAAGGAAAAGGCGCGCTTCGGCGCGGTCAACGATACGACCGCGACCAGCACCGCCGACCAGGCGAAAGCCGTGCTCACCGCCAATCCCGACATCACCGTGGTCTTTGCTCCCTATGACGAGTTCGCCCGCGGCGTGAAGCTGGCCGCAGCCGATCTCGGCATATCAGGCAAGATCAAGATCTATTCGGCCGACGTCTCCACTGCCGACATCCAGGAGATCGCCGAGGAAGGCAGCCCGTGGGTCGCGACCGTGGCGACAAACCCGGCTGTCGTCGGTGCAGTCTCGATCCGCGCGATCGCGCTGTCGATCGCGGGCGAAAAGGTCCCTCACGAAATCCTCGTCAAGCCCGCGCTTCTCACCCAACAGGCATTGCGCGATGCGGGCGTGAAGACAATCGAGGAGCTTGCCGCCAAAGTGCCCGCCTTCAGCGAGAGCGACGCGGTCAACGCGCCCTGGATCCCCGCGAAGCTTTACTGACCGGGTTGGTCCTCCCAGCAGCGGCGCTCATGGCGCCGCTGCAATCCTTTTCAAGATTTTCCGGAGAAGCCCCATGACGTCCATTCAACTCGTCAAGAAATCAGAAAGACCGGACCTGCGCGAAACGCTGTTTGCCCAGGCGCATGCGATTTCGAGCGATCTCGCCGATCGCGGCGCCGAACTCGATGCCGAGGGCCGACCGCCGCTGACCGAGATCAACATTCTCAAGGCGTCGTCGCTGGTGAACGCTCTGCATCCGACCCAGATCGGCGGCGGCGGGCTGGACTGGGTAGATGGGCTCAGCCTGGTGCGCATCCTGGCGCGCGGCGAAAGCTCGATCGGGCAACTGCTCGGCTACCACTTCGTCAACAGCCAATATGTCTATTGGGCGGCCGAAAATCCGGATCAGGCGGCAGCGCTCGGCAAGGAAACGGTCGCCAAGCGGCTCTATTGGGGTGCGGCCGTCAATCCGCGCGATCCCGGCCTCGTTCTTACCCGCAAGGGCGACCACTATGTGCTGAACGGACGCAAGACCTTCTCCACCGGAGCCCACATTTCCGATCGCCTCAATGCCAATGCAGCCTTTGGCGACAAGGTGGCGAATTTCGTCATTCCCACCGATCGCCCGGGCTATATCGCCAACGATGACTGGGACAATATCGGCCAGCGGCTATCCGACAGCGGCAGCGTGGAATTCCATGACTTTCCGGTCTATGAGAGCGACTTCATCGTTCCACATGCCGCACCTGACGCCGCGCCGCCGGTGCTGGCAACTTTCAACACGCCACTGATCCAGCTCGTCTTCGTCAACTTTTATCTCGGTACGGCCGAAGGCGCGCTCGAAGCCGCTCTCGATTACGTCAGGGAGACCACAAGACCGTGGATCACGTCAGGCGTCTCGCGCGCCGCCGACGATCCCTACATCCTCGAACGCGTCGGTGAGTTCAGGGCGCAGCTGAAGGCATCCGCAGCACTTGCGGACTCGGCCGCTCGGGCTGTCCAGACGGCGCTCACCCGCGGCCCCGCCGTCACCCGCCGCGAGCGCGGCGAAGCGGCGATCGAAGCCTATGAGGCGAAGGTGCATGCGACCCATGTGGCGCTGGATATCACCTCGCGGATTTTCGAATTGATGGGCGCGCGCGCCACGGCCTCGCATTACAAGTTCGACCGCTACTGGCGCAACGTGCGGACGCATACGCTGCATGACCCGGTGTTCTACAAGGCGCGGGAGGTGGGTGAGTTTGCGTTGAACGATACGATCCCGGAGGTCAGCCTCTATAGCTGAACGCCATTGGCCGACTATCGAAAGCGGGCCATCGAGTCAGCCATGGCCCGTGATGTATATTGACAATATTTGCTACGCTTCCCACGATGTGCCGGAAAGTGGGGAACAGGCAGAATGGCATCGGCAAGCATACATGTGAAAGTCAACGGCCGGCTTCAGTCGCATATCCAGCAACAGATCGGCGACGACGGCCTGTACGAGAATGCCAGTGAATATATTCGGGCGCTCATCCGCAACGACCTCAGGGATCGTGACGCAGCATGGGAATGGCTTCGCGGTGAACTTTCGCCCGGCATGCGCGCAATCGACAGCGAATTCGAGAACGCCTCGGCGGATGATGTGATCCGCCGCAACACTATGCCCAAAAGCTAGGATGGCGACATATCGCTTTTATGCTCGCGCAGATGCCGCCCAGGATCGAATCTGGAGAGACACCGTCGAACTCTGGGGTGAAGCGCAGGCCGTAATCTATATTCGCGGCCTGCATAGGCATTTGGAGCGTCTTGTGAATATACCGTCACTGGCGGCGGCTCCCCCGCAATCTGGCCCTGCCCGAGGACCTACGTGACGATGTCTTCTTTAGCCGATATGAGCGGCACTACGTGTTTTTCAGAATACTCACAAATAACGACATCGGCGTCGTCAGCATCCTGCATGACCGGATGAACCTGCCAGCGCGGCTTGCGGAGGATCTCGCGATGCTCTCCGCGAAGCCAGACCATGAACCAGACTGATCGGTCAGCTCGCCTGGCGGGCGTCTGTAAGCAGTCCCAGTTCGCGATAGCCGGCACCCGGATGGGGCAGTTCCAGCCGCGGGCCTTTGCCGAACAGCTTCTCGCGTAGCGTGCCATGGCGATAGTCCGTCTTGTAGACCCCACGTTTCTGCAGTTCCGGTACCAGGAGATCGACCGTATCCTCGAAGGTCTCCGGCGTCACGGCATAGGCGAGGTTGAAGCCATCGACATCGGTTTCCTCGACCCATTCCTGCATCAGGTCGGCGACAGTGGAGGGCGAGCCGACGAAGACGGGCCCGAAGCCGCCGATGCCAACCCAGTCGGCCATCTCGCGCACCGTCCATTCCTTGGTAGGATCGATCGTCGTGAAGGTCTCGACGGCCGATTGCACGGCATTGGTATAGCGGTGACGCAATACCTCGTCGGGCGCGAACTGGCCGAAATCAATGCCGGTCCAACCGGAGATCAGTGTCAGCGCCCCCTCGTAGGAGACATATTTGCGATATTCGTCGAACTTGCGCTTGGCGTCCATATCGGTCTCGCCGAGGATCACGGTCTGCAGGTTGAAGGCGAGGATTTCGCGCGGATTGCGGCCCACTTTTTCGGCCGCCTGACGGACATTGGCGACATAGCGCTTCAGCACGGCCTTCGAGGGCGCGGCGACGAAGATGCATTCGGCATGTTCGCCCGCGAAATCCTTGCCGCGACTGGACGCACCGGCCTGGTAGAGTACCGGCGTCCGCTGTGGCGATGGCTCCGAGAGATGGATGCCCGGCACGGTGAAATAATCGCCCTTGTGATTGATCGGATGCACCTTGCCGGGATGGGCGAAGATGCCGCTCTCGCGGTCGAGCACCACGGCATCGTCCTCCCAGCTGCCTTCCCAGAGCTTATAGCAGACTTCAAGATAATCCTCGGCGAGATCATAGCGATCGTCGTGCCCCGTCTGGGCGGACTGGCCGATATTGAGCGCCCCGCTGTTGAGATAGGAGGTGACGATATTCCAGCCGACGCGGCCCTTGGTGAGATGGTCGAGCGTCGAGATCCGCCGGGCGAAGGTGTAGGGATGCTCGAAGGAAAGCGACGCCGTGAGCCCGAAGCCGAGATTCTCGGTGAGATAGGCCATGGTCGGGATCAGTTGCAGCGGATCGTTGACCGGAACCTGGGCGGAATGCTTGAGCGCCGCATTCACATTGCCGTTGAGCACGTCATAGACACCGAGCACATCGGCGATGAACAGGCCATCGAATTTGCCGCGCTCCAGCGTCCTAGCCAGATGCACCCAGTAATCGAGATCCTTGTATTTCCATGACTGGTCGCGCGGATGCCGCCAGAGACCGGGCGACTGGTGTCCGACACAATTCATGTCAAAGGCGTTCAGCCGGATTTCGCGGCTCATGGCAATTCTCCTTGGTTACAGCGCGCCGTTGCGCGGCGGCTTTACGCCATTCAGGTGGTAGTTTCCGACGACGTGGTATTTCCAGCGGACGGGATCATGGAGCGTATGGGTACGCGCATTGCGCCAGTGCCGGTCGAGATTAAGACCACCGCGCACGGACGACGTGCCCGCAAGCTCGAAGAGCACATTGGTCGCCTCCATCGCGATTTCGGTGGTCAGAACCTTGGCGCCCGCGACCGCGAGCGTGGCCGCGACGGCATGCTCGTCCGTCGGGCTGATCTGGGCGCTGTCGACCTTGCGGCCCGCGCTTTCGAGAAGCGCGGACGCGGCATCGATGCGGATGGCGATATTGCCGATCCTGCTGATCGTCAGCGGATCTTCGGACGCTTGCTCGACACCCGAATCCATCCACGGACGCGACCGGGTCCGGATGAAATCGATGGTTTCGCGCAGTGCGGCGCGCGCGATCCCGAGATCGACGGCGGCATGGATGATCTGCCCGACCGAGCCGATCGTACCGGGCCGCTCGAAGCCCTTGTGATGGTGCACGACGGAACTCGCCGGCACGGGCACGTTGCTCAGGATCGTGGTGCCGCTGCCGGTGGTGCGCTGTCCGAAACCGTCCCAGTCATCGACGATCTCGATACCTTCGGTTCCCCGAGGCACGAAAGACATAGTGAGGTTGTCCGCCGGATCGTTGGCGAAAATGACGATCCAGTCGGCGAACAGCACGCCGGTCGAATAGAACTTCCGGCCATTGATGCGATAGCCGGTGTCATCTGGCGTAATCCTGGTATTGTAGTGGCCGACCGTTTTGGTGCCGACTTCGGAAAGCGCATTGCCGAATTTGTCGCCGGCCAGCACGCGCTCGTAGAAGAATGCTTTCTGCTCGTCGCTGCCATCGAGACGAAGCGCCTCGAGAAGGTAGAAATGATTCTGGGGGATCTGGCCGATCGAACTGTCGGCCTCCGACAGGATCGCCGTGACTTCGGCAAGAATGCTGTTAGACACGTCGATGCCGCCATACTCCTCGGGGACCGTGATGGCGAGCAACCCGGACTGGGCGAGTTCGCTCATCTCCTCATATGGCAGGCGTCGCTCGCGGTCCCGCTCGGCGGCGGTTTCGCGAAACTTGCCAGCGAGGCGGGTGGCGGTCTCGATCGCATCGGCCTCGTCGGAAATTCGGTGGGCGACGGGCTCGCCGACACGCAGATATGAGATCGTGGACATTGTTACCCTCGTATCGTTAGTGGCCGCTGCCGGCCTTCTTGTTGGCAAAGCTCAGGGCTAGCACCGCAAAAATCAGCAGGCCGGTTCCAACCTGCTGCCAATAGAAATTGAGACCCGTGAGAAGCAGGCCGTTGGCGACAACGGACAGCAGAAAAACGCCGAGCACGGTGCCTGCGATATTGGGACGCCCATGCGGCGACAGCGTCGTGCCGATGAAGGTCGCACCGATCGCATTGAGCATGAAGGCTGAACCGGAATTGGGAATGTAGACGGTGACTGTCGAGGTCAGGATCAGTCCGACGATTGCCGCGATCAAGGCGACAAGGACATAGGTGGCCGCGACATAGCCCTTCAGCGGGATTCCCGAATAGCGCACGACGCTGGCCTGGATGCCGGCCGAGAGCGCGACGCGGCCGAACCGCGTGCGGTTGAGAATGACGCTCGCACCGATGATGACGACGGCCGCGACCAGCAGCGGGATGGGAATTCCCGCGATCGCGCCACGCCCGAGAAAGCCGAAACTCGCCGGCACTCCGGTGGGGGGCAGATAGACCGGATTGCCGCCATTGGTCAGCAACTGCTGCACGCTGCGGCCGACAAAGAGCGTCCCGAGTGTCGCCAGGAACGGCGAGACACCGACGCCCGAAATCAGCGCGGCGTTGAACAGTCCGACCACGGTACCACCAGCCAGTCCTGCCAGCAATGCCAGTGGGACCGGTTGCCCGGCAAGCACGAGTGATACGAAGGCGAAGCTTGAGAAATCGATCGCCGTTCCGACCGAAAGATCGATGCCGCCGGCGGCGGCCGCGAATGTCATCGCGATGGAGACGATCGCCAGCAGGGTGAAGTTGTTGACGAGAACGCTCGTCAGGTTGCTCGCGGTAAAAAAGCTCGGGCTGACGGCGGCGAATATAGCAAAGACCAGCAGCAGGGCCGATGGCAAAGCATAGCGGGCGACATGGGCAAGCACTCGGCTCCCGGACACGGAGCGGGTTTGGGTTGTCTCCGTCATCACTGGTTCTCCGGTTTGCGCAGCAGCGTCGTGGCCGAGACGACGACAAGGATCAGGATGCCCTGCACGCCGTTGACCAGAGTGCTGGATATGTTGAGGAGTTGGAAGCCGTTAAGCAGCACGCCTACGAACAGCGCCGAAAGCAGCGTGCCCGTGATCGTGGGCACCAGCCGGCGCGAAAAGACGCTTCCCAGCAATGCGATCACCACGACCGGCAGCAGCATTTCGCCTGAGCCCGTCGTACTGCCCGAGAGATAGGAGACCGACAGGATGCCGGCTAAGCCGCCGCAAAGACCGCTGGCGATAAAGGCACCGACGAGATAGCGCTTGACCGGAAGACCTGCCGCGCGGGCCGCTTCTGGAAATTCACCAACTGCATAGAGCCTGAGTCCGACGGGGGTATATTGCACCGCAGCCGCCGCGATTGCCGTGAAGCCAAGCAGAACATAAGCAAGCGCAGGAATGCCGAAGGGGCCTGCGGAAGACAGCGCCGACAGGAAGCCGGTGGATGCCGGGATGACCGTATTCTGCGTGAGGACGAGTTCCATCCCCGCCACCACGTTCATGACGGCCAGCGTGGCAAGCAGTGGTACGATACCGGTGAGCACCACGGCGCCAGCATTAAGGATACCGATGGCAAGGCCCGTGCCGAGCGCGCCGAGAATGGCCACGCCGTCTCCGAGCCCGGCTTGGGCAATGCTGGCATAGACGGCGGCACTCAGGCCCATATTGGCGGCGAGCGACAGGTCGATGCCGCCGGTGACCACGTTCGAGCCGCCGCCGATCATAACGATCGTGAGCCCGATCGCCAGCACGCCTGAAATCGCTGCCTGACCCAGCACATTGCCGAGATTGAAGACCGTCAGGAAATATGGCGCGGTGAGTGAAAAAACAATCAGGATCGCCGCGAATGCGAACAGCGATCCGTAACGCAATGCAAGACTAGCGAGATGTCGGCCCGTATTGTCGCGCCTTGCCGCAGGGCTCGCCGATGAATCACCAGCAAGCAGTCCCGGCACATATTGGGTATCAACCGACATGGCGCAATGCCTCCGTCGAGCCGGTCGCCTCTGCCAGTATTTCGTCGGGTGAGGCTTCAGATGAAATGAATTGCCGTGTGATCCGGCCCCGGAACATCACCAGGACACGGTCGGTAATGCCGATGAGCTCGGGCAGGTCCGACGACAGGATGAGGATGCCGGCGCCGCGCGCCGCGAGCTCGCCGATCAGTTCATAGATCTCCACCTTGGCGGCGATATCAACGCCCACGGTCGGCTCGTCGAGCAGATAGATCTGGGAATGCCCGCTCAGCCATTTGGCGATTGCGACTTTCTGCTGGTTACCGCCCGACAAGGTCCGGACCAGCGCATCGGCGCCATCGGTCTTGATCTGCAACCGCTCGATCAGGCTTGTGGCCTCGCGACGTTCGGCACGACGGTCGAGGAAACCCGCCCGCGTGAACCTTTCCAGGCTGGCGAGCGTGGCGTTTTCCGCGACGCTGAGATCCAACGCAACGCCGTGTTCTCGTCGATCTTCGGGCACCAATGCCAGGCGCTTGGCCACAGCCTTGGCAGGTGTGGCCGACCACGCGGTCTCGCCATTGACCTCGATCGTCCCGCCGACCGCTGTTTCCAAGCCGAACAGTGTGCGCACGAGATCCTTGGCGCCCGAGCCGAGCAGGCCGGTCAAACCGAGAATCTCGCCCTTTCGCAGGGTTAGCGATACATCGCTGTATTTGCCAGGGAGCGACAAGCGATCAAGCGTGAGCAGCGCGTCGCCGATTGTTGTCTGCCGTTTCGGATAGAGTTCGTTGATATCGCGTGCGATCATGAGATTGGCGATCGCCGATGCAGAAGTCTCCCGGAGCAGAATCGTCGCTACGTCGCGGCCATTGCGGAGTACGGTTACGATGTCGCAAAGCTCTTCGATCTCGTTGAGGTAATGCGAGATATAGATGATGGTGATGCCTTCATCGCGGAGCCGATGGATCAGGCGGAAAAGGATATCGGCTTCGCGGCGCACCAGCGCCGCAGTCGGTTCATCGAAGACGATGACCTTGGGAGAATTGAGCAGCGCCCGGGTGATCTGGATGATCTGCTTCTCGGCGGTCGTCAGTTCTGAGATCAGCGCATTGTCCGGCAGCTTCACGCCGAAATAGCGATCGAGGATCTCGGCTGCACGCCGACGCATCAGCCGGCGGTTGATGAAGGGCGTGCCTGATATACGCGGTTCCTGCCCGAGGAATAGGGCTTCGCTGACCGTGAAAATCGGCACGAGCAGCCGGTCCTGGTGGATGAAATGGATGCCGAGCTGTTCGACGAGATGCGGGGTCAGGCGGGCCTGCACGGCGCCATCGATCTCGATCTCGCCTTCATCCGGCTGATACAGGCCGGCAAGCAGCTTGATCAGCGTCGATTTTCCGGCGCCGTTTTGCCCAACCAGCCCGTGGACGCTGCCGCGCGATACGGAAAGCGACGCATCTTTCAGTGCCTGCGCCCCGCCGAAATGCTTGGCGATATTGCTGAACCGGATGACCAGGCGCTCAGCGTTCGAAGGTGATGTCAGCACCGCTTGTCTCCCGTATGTCAGTTCCTGAGGAATAAGCGATGCCGGTCCTCGCGAGAGGACCGGCATCGCCGCATATCGAGCCGATCAGCCGATGCCGAGCTTCTTGGAGATTTCCCCGACATTCTGCTTGTTGGCGAGGAGCGCGGGAACATAGGTTTCGCGCGGCAGCGTCTCGCCCGCCAGATGGCGCGCGACATTCCGGATCGCGACGCGGCCGAGTTCTGCGGGCTGCTGGGCGACATCAGCGGCGGCAGGCGAATTCGGATCGGCGACCAGTTGCAGCACTTCCGGGCTGCCGTCGACGCCATAGGTCTTGATTTCGATGCGGCCGGCGGCAGCCAGCGCCTGGGTAGCGCCGAGCTGCGGAATATCCCAGGCCGACCAGATGGCCTTGATCGAACCCTTTTCCGGATATTTGTTCAGGATGGCGGTGATCTGCGTAAACGCATCTTGGACAGTGTTCGGAATGACGTCGCGCAGTTCCGGCTGGACGATCTCAATCTTGGGGAAATATTTCGTCACGTTGACGAGCTGGTCGTAGCGGATCGCGCAGGGCGTGACGCCGTAAAAGCCGTTGAAGACGACGATCTTGCCTTCGCCGCCGATGTCGGAAACCAGCTGCAGGGCCAGATCCTTGCCGATGCCCCAATTGTCTGATGTCGCATTGTTCAGGGAGTTCGTGGAACCCACGTCGATCGTCAGCACGGGAATACCGGCATCGCGGGCCTTCTTCAGCCAGGGGTCAATAACGGTCAGGGTGCCAAGCAGTTGCACGATAGCGTCCGGTTTCTGGGCGATCAGCGTCTGGAGCTGCGATACGAGTTTGCCATCGTTGCGTCCGGCATCGACCGCGATTGGTTCCCCGCCGAGGCGCTTCACCTCCTCGATCTGGGCATTGTAGGCCTGGAGATCGAAGAAATGGTCGGTGCCTGTGGCACTGATGCCGATCCGCTTGCCCTTCAGCGAAAGCTCGCCAGTTGTTGCGAAGGCCGGCCGCCGGCCAGTCAATGTCGTGGCAGCAACCGCAGCCCCGGCAATGGCCGAAAGCTTGAGAATGTCACGACGGCCAAGGCCGCCAGAAATCGTGTTTATCATGCCGTTCTCCATCTAATTTAATATCGTCTATAAAATAGATGTAGTTTTAGAACAAGCGAGAAGAATGGTTTTCTTGTCGGGGCTAAAGCTGGAAAATCATTCCAAAGGCACGGAGGATTTCACCTCCATCAACGTCCATCTGAGGCGGGGCGTTGATCTGACGAATGAGTCATCCCATCCCGTCGGGGCCCGCGCCGCAGACGAGGGCGCCGATTGATGTGCCTTTTCCGAACGTCACCGCTTTGGAACGCAGGGCGGCGATGGCTGCAGCGCCACTGAGGTCGGCGGCGATACCGAGCTCGAACCAGAGCCATTTCGCGGCGTCCAGCATGGCGTCATCGGAAACCAGCACGATATCATCGACGTGATCGCGGACCGTTTCGAAAATCTTCTGATCGGTCTGTGCGCAACTCATCGTAGCCACACGGCTCGTGACCTTGTCGAGGCGAACCAGACGGCCGGCCTCCAGGCAGGCTTGAAGCGTGGGCGATCCCTCGGGCTCGATGCCGATAATGCGGATCGAGGGCTTCAGAGCCTTCATCGCCACCGCCAGACCCGAGATCAGGCCGCCACCGCCGATGGCCACCAGTACGACATCGACATCCGGCAGCGCCGCCAGCAATTCGAGACCCAGCGTGCCCTGACCCGCGACGACGGCGGGATCGGCAAAGGGGTGGAAATATGCGGCATGGTTGTCTTCCGCAAACGTCATCGCGGCTCCGTTGGTCTCGTTCCAGATCTTGCCGATCACCTCCACGGAAGCACCCCATTGCCTGAGCTTCTCGCGCTTTTCGGCTGTGGCACTTTCCGTGACGTAGACCTTGGCCGGCACGCCGGCAAGGCTGGCGGCCCGCGCGACGGCAAGGCCGTGATTGCCGCCGGATGCCGTGACAATGCCATTGGTGATCGCTTCGCGGGGCAGCGACAAAAGCTTGTTGATGGCGCCCCGCGCTTTAAATGATCCGGTTGCCTGCAGGCATTCCAGCTTGAGCGAAAGCCGGGCATCCGTGACGGCCTCGGAGACTGCGCTCACCTCGATCGTCGGCGTATGCCGGATGTGGGGCGCAATGCGGGTGGCGGCGCCCTGGATATCCGAGAGGGTGATCATGAGGCGGCTCCTTCATAGGATGAGGCAACGACAAGGCAGCAGTTTCCCGGGCGGACACGGCCGGGCTGACGCTTGCCGAATACAATGCCGTCGGCGCGATAATGGAGATCCACCGGCGGACGTCCGGGCTGGGTAATGAAATGAATGCGTCCCGCCAACTGGCCGGTGGAGACCTCCATGCCCAATCGATGGAGCGGTTCGAACACGCCGTCATCCTCCGAAATGACGTGCGCCAGCGCTGTAAGCTCATAAAGCTGGGGCTCTCTTTCGACAGGCGTCGCCATATCAGGCGGAAGCACGCCGAGATGGACGAGCACGTTGCGCACGCCCTTGCGGCAGAGAGCCAATGCATCGATCGACACAGTACCGCCTCCGGCCATTTCTGTTCCTATCACAGTCAAGCCCGCCGCGGCAGCCGAAGCGGTCGCAGTGCGCGGGTCGCCGCGATTGTCGATGACCACTGCAATCGGCGCGCCGAACGCCAGCGCTGCCGCCGTGTTGGCCGCGTGCTGCTCTGGTGTTGCTCCCGGCTCGATCACCGCGCTCGGAATGATGTCGAGCGACGAGCCGCCGGAATGCAGGTCGATAAACACATCGCCCATGGGAAACAGGACGTCGTGAACGTAAGCCGCGATCTGGCGCGTCGTGGTCCCGAGGGGATCGCCGGGAAAGGTCCGGTTCATGTTGATCCCGTCGACCGGTGACGTGCGATAGGCGGCCACGACCGCCGGCTGGTTTATCGCTGGAATGAAGATCAACCGGCCCGAGACGACGGCAGGATCAAGCTCGCGGATCATCTCGCCGAGCGTGATGGGTCCTTCATACTCGTCGCCGTGATTGCCGCCTTCGAGAATGACCGTTGGTCCCTTTCCATTGGCAATGACGGCCACCGGCACGGGAACGACGCCCCAGGCATCGTCATGAACCGAAAGCGGCACATAGAACGTGCCCACCTGCTTTCCCAGCTTGTCGAAGTCTATTGTGGCGGGTGTCAGCTGCTTGGTCAGGTTGCGATCCATTTTCTGCTCATGATACTGGAGTTTCGGCGGGGAAATCTGCTAATGCGGCCAAACCAGGGATGGCATTGCCGGCTTTTGGATATGATACTGGACGTTCTCTTGTGATAACAAAGCGCGTTTGGACGAACAGGATAGCATGGCCAGCAAGCCCCACACCAATTCGAACAGGACATCCGCCAATGCCGTAAAGGCCAGCGCGTCGCGCGAGGTCAGGCAGGCCTATGGCGCGCCGGCGCTCGAGAAGGGCATAGATGTCATCGAACTGCTGGCGGGCATGTCGCGCGGCGTCACCCAGAGCGAGATCGCCCAACTGCTCGGCCGTTCGCTGCAGGAGGTGTATCGTGTCGTGATGGTGCTGGAACGGCGCGGCTACATCCAGCGCCGGCCGGGTGACGACGGCTTCTTCCTGTCCACCCGCCTGCACGATCTGTCCAATCGATATCCGCCCATGCGGCGTATGCTCGACATCGCCATCCCGATCATGAATTCGGCTTCGGTGGAAGCCTATCAGGCCATGCATATCGCGGTCCTCGATCATCTCGATATCCGCGTCATTGCCCAGGTCGACAGCCCGGCGCCGTTGGGATTCCGGCTCCGCGTCGGCACGCAGAACCCAGCGGCGGCAACGGCGTCGGGCCGCGTGCTGATCGCGTTCCAGCGACCGGCGATCAAGGACTGGGCGTTCGGCGAGATCGAACGCACGGCGTCCGCCGACGAAGCCACGTCGCTCGAACAAAGGATCGAGGCCATTCACCGGCGCGGCTACGAAATGATCGCCGGAGAAGGGCTGCAGGGCATAACCGACGTGAGTTTTCCGATCCTCGACGCGGATGGCTATGCGATGGCCGTGTTGACCATGCCCTACCTGCCCTCGGCCAAGGAGCGTGTGAGCTTCGAAGCTGCCTGCCGCGCGCAGTTCGAAGCGGCCAGTACCATTACCCAGTCCTTTGGCGGAGCACTCGAGACGCCGAAATTTCCCCTGGCTCCGATCCGCGAGAAGCGGCCGCCGGCGCAACCAACTTGATGGAGCAACAGTCATGTCTTCTGCTCCGGCGGTTTCATTCCTCGCGCGCTCATCGCATCACTCCTGAAGTTCACGTCGCTTCCGGCACGACGCCACCGATCCGGCTCGACTTGAGAGCCGCATCCACCAGTGCCATCGTGCGGACGGAATCGTGGACGTCGGTGTCGAGCGTGGCATCCTCGCCCGCCGCGAAGCGCTGCAGGTTGGCCATGACGAAACCGAAGGCGTCCGGCATGCGCTCGCCCTTGAGCGTTAACTCAGTCCAGGTGCCGCCGTCGGTGATGATTTCAAGCTTCTCCGGCACCGGTTTTGCGTAGTCGATGAGATATCCGACAGTCAGGTGTGCCGCCCCCGTCGTCCCCTCAACCCTGATCGTGGCTTCGACATGCTCCGGCCCGTAATTGTAGGTATGGTTCAGCGACAGCGCGCAACGGACGCGATCGCCGTAATCCAGGATAATGCTGGACCGCGCGTCGGCCTGCATGGGATAGCGCGGATGCTTCACGGCCTTGGCGTAGACGCTTTGCGGCTCGCCCAATAGCGCACGGATCCAATCCAGATAATGGATGGAGTGTAATGGAATTTCGACCGCACCGAGATGTGGGATGAAGGACCAGAGTTCCCAAGGCATGTAGACGGCAAGCCGAACCTCGACATCCACCACCTCACCCAGCAAACCCCTTCGCACGGCGTCGCGAATAGCAAGCATCGAGGGAGTGAAGCGAAGCTGGAAATTGGTGGCGGCGGTGATGCTGCGCGCGTCGAGCGCCGACACGATCCGCCGGGCCGTCGCGCCATCCGGCCCTAGCGGCTTCTGGATGAGAGCCACACTCCCCGGCGGCAGTTGCTCCACCGTCGATAGGATGGCTGCCGGCGGCAAGGCGAGGTCGAAGATGCCCCCGGTGCCGCAGGCCGCCATGGCGGCGTCAAGCGCGTCATGTACGACAGACACACCGAAATCTGCCGCGAGCTTCTGCGCCGTCTCCCGACTGGTGTCGAAGACCCCTGATACCGGCAGGCCCATCTTGCTATACGCCGGTAAATGCCCGTCCCGAACGATGCCGCCGGCGCCCAGAATGGTGATCGGTCGCGGCTTTGAGGGCATCGCCCAGGTCTGCTGGAGGTCGGCGATCCGCGTCTGTGTTTCAGTCGACATAGCGGGTCCGCCGAATGGCACTGGCCGTAGCGATATCACCAGCAAAAATTGATGTTGATATTTGATAGTCCAACTGCTTTATTCTGTCAATTCGAGACGGAGGAAGCGCCATGGCCATTGAAGGCGAAAAACAGCATCCGCATGCCGCACGCCGCCTGCGCGAATCCCTAGGGAGCAAGGCGACGGAGACCGCAGGCATTCGGTTGGTCCTGGATGAAGGTCTCGACGAAGGCGCCTTCGCGCTCAGTATCCTGGACAATGGCGTGGAGGTACGAGGCGGTCCGTTTTCAGGCGTCATCTATGGCACCGAGGAACTGATCGCGCGTGCGGGAGCGGGCTTCGATCTTTCCTTCCTCGGAAATGGACCGACCGAAGGTGCGCCGGGCCTGCCTTTCCGCACGTTCTGGACTTGGGACCATTCGACGAACTGGGAACTCTCCCAGATCGGCCAGCAGGAGATCGGCGTCTTCAACCCTTACCAGAAGCCGCCACGCGGCTTCCTTGACGACTATCGGCGCCTCGTCGATTTCTGCTCGCGCAATCGCATCGGCGCCATCGTGATCTACGGCTTCCTTCGCGACAGCCATGGTGGCATCGAAGCGGCTCAGGAGCTCTGCCGCTATGCCAACGAATGCGGTGTCCGCATCATTCCCGGCATCGCCATCGGCGCCTATGGCGGCGTCTATTGGGAAGGCAACCACACGTACAATCTTGCGACCTGGCTCAAGGCCAACCCGCAACACGCAGCCACGATGGAAAAGGGCGTGGGCTTCCAGATCGCCGATCTGGCTTTTCCGCTCAACTTTCCGCATTCCGATTACACCGTCAGCGCCTGCCCGAGCGCGCCGGAGACGATGGACTGGATGGAAGAAGCGGTGTCATGGTTGGCCGAAACCTTCGAGATCGGCGGCATCAACATCGAAAGCGGCGACTACGGCGTCTGCGGTTGCGAACGATGCCGGACGCGCCGGGCAAACGATGCCGAAGCAGCACGGCGCGGCGATGTGCATGGCGATTCCTGGTCGCACACGGATATGGCAGCAAACTTTCCGAGGCTTTACCGGGCCGCCAAGGCGAAGCGGCCGGACCTCTGGGTCTATTGCGAACTGCAATGGGACAATCTCTTGGAACCGGTGGCGGTCGAAGCGCAGAAGTCGATGCCGCAGGGCGCGATTTACCAGCACACGGCCAATCGGAGTTACTGGAAGCGGCTTCGCACCGAACTTGATCCCAATTACGTCGCATCGCTCCCGACCCAGCCCAATGTTCTGCGCTGCCAGTTCGCCTGCCAGTGGAACGGCGACGAGCGCACCGAACGCTATGCCTTCAACGCACGCAAATTCGCTGACATGGCCTCGCGTGGCCATCAGCTAGGCATGAAAGGCTTGACAGTGTGGGGAGAGCCGTCCGACTACGATGCCACGGTGGAGCTGAGCTACCTCGCATTCTCACGCTTCGGCTGGAACCCGCAGCTGTCCTGGGCAGCCTTCATGCTGGACGAGGCGGCACCGCGTCTCGGCGGTCTCGCGGCTGCGGAACGCTTCGTGGCGATGGCTGAAGAACTTGATGCCTCGGACACTTTGCCAACCGAAGGGCTTGCGAGCCTGAAGCAGGAGGCGCTGGCAATGGCCACCGCCCATGCGGGCGACATCCAACGGCGATGGCTCTCGCTCATCAACCAAATTGGCCGCCGCCAGCATATGGGCCGATAATGAACGGCTTGCGCGACGACGATGGTCTCTATGCCGGCCCGATCGTGGATGCGCATCACCATCTGTGGGATCTTTCGCTTGACCGCCATCACTGGCTGCGAGAGCAAACCGATCCCGCGCTGGCGCACAGCTGCCTGCCGGAGGACTATCTCCGCGATACATCAGGCTACGATATCGTCGCCAGCGTTCATGTCGAAGCCAACTGGGATGCGTCAGATCCAGTGGGCGAAATCGCCTGGCTCGATGGCCTAGATCTGCCGGTAGGGATCGCAGCGCGTTATGTGGGGTTTGCCGATCTGGCCGCAGCCGACATTGAACGCCGGCTCGATGCCCTGCCCGCGCATGGAAAAGTCGCCGGGATCCGGCAGATCGTCAGCTGGCATCCGGACCCCGCCAGATCTTCCGTTGCCGATCGGCACCGGATGGCCGACCCGAATTGGAGGCGGGGGCTGGCCGCGCTCGGCCGGCACGGTCTGTCTTTCGATCTGCTGTTGTCGCCCTGGCAGGTTGGCGATGCGCTCGATCTGCTGGGCGCCTTTCCCGATATTGCCTTCGCTCTCAATCATTGCGGTTCGCCGTTCGACCGGAGCCGCGCAGGACTGGCGAGTTGGGCAAGCGGATTGCGCGAACTGGCCCGGGCGCCAAACATCATGCTCAAGATTTCCGACCTCGTCGCCTATGATCCGCAATGGACGGACGACAGCCTGCGCGACGTGCTGCTGACATGCCTTGATGCATTTGGACCGCAACGCTGCATGCTGGCGAGCGACCACCCCGTCGTGACGATGCATGCGAGTTTCCGCCAGACCTATGAGAGCTTCCGGCGTGCCTTTGCTGACCTGACGAATGCGGAGTCGCTGGCGCTGTTTGCGGGCAATGCCGCTCGTTTCTACGGCATCACCGGCCTCGGATTGGCAGAGACGGTCGTTACCTGATTGGATGCAGCCGCACTGATAATGAACATCTTCCAGACATATCCGTTATTTTACTAGGGCGCAGCTTCGGCCGAAGGCTTGTTACCCCTGGTCTTGCTTAATCTGCCCTGCGTCGAGCCGCCCGGCCAAATCGGCCGGTGTTACGACACATCACCATCGGCAAAGGACGGCCGATAGATAATTTTCTGACTATTGACACCGCGCCGGCTTTCGATTCAATTGACGTTGTCGGACATCTTACATTTATGGATGCCTGACCAATGGAGGAGGAAGATTCGGTGAGGAATTTATTGACATGGCTTGCGCTTGGCGCTGCCGCAGTGACATTTTCGACGCAGGCCCACGCCGGGGCAACGCTTGATCGCGTGATGGAAAAGAAGGCGATGGTCGTCGCCACCAACAGTGGTTGGCCGCCCCAGAGCTATCTTGACGACAGCAACCAGATGGTCGGTTTTGACATCGACGTGTCGCGCGAGATCGCCAAGCGACTCGGTGTTGAGGTGAGCTTCGAAACGCCGGATTGGGCGACGCTGACCGGCGGCCGCTGGCAAGGTCGCTACGACCTTGGCGTCGGCTCGGTGACGCCAACCAAATCGCGCGCGCAGGTGATCGATTTCGTGGGCGTCTATTACTACAGCCCCTATGTCTATGTCCTGCACAAGGACAATACCGCCAAGACAGTCACCGACCTCAATGGCAAGGTGATCGGCGTCGAGACCGCGACGACCTCGGAGGATTTCATCAATCGCCGCCTGGAAATCGATGCGCCGGGAATTCCGCCGATCGAGTACAAGCTCGAGCCGGGTGAAGTGCGCACTTTTGCCGACTCCATGCTGCCCTTCGACGACCTTCGGCTCGGCGATGGCGTTCGCCTCTCCGCCGTCATCGCGCCGGAACAGACGGCCAAGAACGCGATCAAGAACGGCTATCCGGTCCGCATTCTCGAGGGCGAATATGCCTTCCGCGAGCCGCTCGTCGTGATCGCGGAAAAGGTCGATCCGGACTGGACCGCCAAGGTCGGCGGCATCATCGCCGAAATGAAGAAGGATGGCACGCTCGCTACCTTGACCACCAAGTGGTACGGCAAGGACTATAGCGCCGATTGATTTGCGGCGTCGCACGGGCGGTGTACCCGCCCGTGCCTTTCATTTCGAAGAGCATGCCATGCCCTATCCCGATACCTATTACAAACGAACCGTGGCCGAGAGCCGGGCGCGGCCATCCCTTTCCGGCGCCGAAGACTGCGACGCGGTGGTGATCGGCGCAGGGCTGGCTGGTCTGACAACTGCGCTGCAGCTCGCCCGCGCGGGCCAGAAGGTCGTCCTGCTGGAAGCCGAGATCGTAGGCTTCGGTGCCTCCGGTCGCAATGGTGGCTTCGTCAGCCCCGGCTTCGCCACCGGCGGTGACGACATTGCCCGTATGGCGGGCAAGGATGTCGCCAGGAAGCTCTTCCATCTATCCGCCGAGGGCGTCGAGTTCATCCGCGAGACGATCCGCGATCTCAGTATCGAGAGCGCCGAACCGCAGCCGGGCATCACCAGCGTGCTGCGATATGATGACGCCGCCTCGCTCAGGACCTATCGCGAGCAATTGCTCCGCGATTACGACTATGAACTCGACTATCTCGACACCGAGCAGGTGCGGGCCGTGTTGAAATCGGAACGCTATTTCCAGGCACTGCGCAATCCCAAAGCCTTTCACATGCATCCGCTCAACTATCTTCGCGCCATGGCGGCGGAGATCGAACGGCTTGGCGGCAAGATTTTAGAGGGGTCGGCAGCGACCTCGACCAGTCTCTCCGGCCCGGAAAAGCGCGTCTGCGCCGCAGGCGGCGAAGTTCGCGCTCGGCACGTCGTCTTCACCACGGGCGGCTACACGGGCAACCTGGAACGGCGCCTGCAGCGCGCCTTCCTGCCAATCGCGACCTATGTCATGGTCAGCGAGGAGGCGCCCGATCTCATTGCCTCCGCGATCGCCACCCGCGATGCGATCGGCGACAACCGCCGCGCCGGCGATTACTATCGGCTGGTGGATGACGGCAAACGCATCCTCTGGGGCGGACGGATCACCACGCGCGCGGCCTCGACGGACGGGGTCGTCAGTGAGCTTCGCCGCGAGATGACCGGCACATATCCGCAGCTTGCAGGGCTCAAGACGGAACTCGCCTGGTCGGGCCTGATGTCCTACGCGCGCCATCTGATGCCACAGATCGGTCAGATCGAGCCTGGCGTCTGGCATTGCACTGCCTTCGGCGGCCACGGGCTCAATACGACGGCGATGGGCGGCAAGATCGTCGCGGAGGCAATTCTCGGCCAGAGCGACCGCTACAAGCTGTTTGCGCCATTCCGGCTGGTCTGGGCCGGCGGCGTCGCTGGCCTCGCCGTGGCGCAGCTCACCTACTGGAAACTTCAAGCACAGGACTGGTGGCGCGAACGCGCTTACTGAACCAAGGGACACAGAGCATGCTGGCTCGACTCATCCTCAACCATCCTGATGCCACGAGGCGCCTCGGCGTTGCGCTTATTATTCTGGTGATTGCGCTGGGGCTCTTCCAGCTCGGCATCAGCTCGCACTGGCTCGGCTACCTATTGCCATCAAGCGCGATGTGGGTGACCGACAATCCCGTCGTCAGCCGTCTGATCTCGTCGCTACTGATTGCACTGATCCTCGCGGCAAACTGGACGCTGCTGCGGCTCCTGCCGCGCCGCTGGCAAATCATCGGCGTGTGGATCGAGCTTTTCGTCATGCTGATGCTCTTCTTCTATTCGTTCAATCTCTCTTTCACCTTCATCGCCAAGAAGCTCGCCTTCCTCATCACCCAGGGCGTCACGACGACGCTTTTCATCTCGGCCATCTCGATCGCGGTTGCCACGGCCATCGCGCTGGCCGGCGCCATTGCCAAGCTCTCGCGCAACGGCGTGATTTACGGGCTTGCGACCTTCTACACATCGCTCTTTCGCGGCCTGCCGCTGCTCATGCAGATCTACATCATCTATCTCGGCTTGCCGCAGGTCGGCTATGTCATCGGCGCCATACCGGCGGGTATCCTCGCGCTATCGCTCTGCTATGGCGCCTATATGACCGAGATTTTCCGTGCCGGCATCGAGAGCATCGACCGAGGCCAGTCGGAAGCAGCGACCGCGCTCGGCCTCAAGCCGGGCCAGACCATGGCGCTGGTGATCCTGCCGCAGGCCATGCGCATCATCATCCCGCCGACCGGCAACCAGTTCATCGCCATGCTCAAGGATTCCTCGCTCGTGTCGGTCGTCGGCGTGTGGGAAATCATGTATCTCGCCCGCACAATGGGACAGACCGAGTTTCGCCACATCGAAATGCTGATCACCGCTTCCATGATCTACTGGCTGCTGTCCATCGGGCTCGAATATGCCCAGTCGCGTATCGAAGAGCGGTTCGGACGTTTCAATGTCCGCTGACTCTTCGCCGGCTCTCCCGACCGCTGCGGAGGCTGGACGCTCGAACACGCGTGCCGCCGGTATCGCGGTTCTCGCCTTTGCCGTGTTTTCCGGCGCCGATGCCCTGATCAAGCTGCTTGCGATCGATCTGCCGGCCCCGCAGATCACGCTTACCACCACCATTGTGGGGCTGGTGCTGCTCTTTGCCTATGCCGCCGCCAGAGGCCGGCTGCGGGATCTCATGCCGCGCTACCCCGGGCTTGCCGTGACCCGCGCCCTGCTGCTCGGCGCCGACGCCATTCTTATTCATTATGCCTTCCAGCTGCTGCCGCTCTCGGAAGCCTATCTGATCGCTTTCCTGACGCCGATCCTGGTGGCGGTACTGAGCTTTCTTCTCCTCGGCGAGCGACTGTCGCGTCTTGCCTGGCTAGGCGTCGTTCTCGGTTTTCTCGGAGTTACGGTGGCACTGCGACCCGGCACCGCCGAACTCAATATCGGCCACGCCGCCGCCTTCGGCTCGACGGTCTTCTTCGCGCTGTCACTTCTATTGCTGCGACGCGCCAAGGCGGCTGAAAACGATGAAGCACTGATCGCGACCCTGCTGGTGGTCATGACGCCGCTCACTCTGGTGACGGCCCTGGCCAGCACCGGCCTCTCGGCGATGGATTTCAGCCATACGGTCATTGCCGTGATCGCCGGCATATTCGGCCTTGCCGGACACGCGCTTCTGGTCCGGGCCTTCCGCGCCGGCGAGGCTTCGGTCGTGGCGCCGTTCCAGTATAGCCAGATCATCTGGGGCTGCCTCTATGGCGCGCTTCTGTTTGCCGCACCGGTCGATCCCTATACGATCGCAGGCGCGGTCATCATCATCCTGTCCGGATGGCTCGTGCTTAAATAGATGTCACAACGCCATCGGCCGCTGAGGAAAGCCGCCGACATGGCCGCAGGCGAGCGCCGCCCGGTCACGCCCCGCCTCGACCGCATCCTGCAATGATCCACCGCCGATGTGCACGGACAGGAAACCCGCGATGTAGCTATCACCAGCACCGGTCGTATCCACGATATCGACCTGCCTGATGCCTGTTTCCGCGCGCTCGTCAATCGTCGCCACAACCGAGCCCTTCGCGCCACGCGTCACCACGGCGATCCTGATGCCGGCGGAAAGAAAGCGGTCGATCATCACCTCGACGGCCGCATCATCCTCGCCCGCCGAGCCGAAGGCGACCTTCAGGCCTTCGATGCCGAGATTTGCGGGATCGGCGTTCACCGAGATATCCTGCGAGACGCTCGCCCCGGCCGACGCCAGCGCTTGTCTCAACGCACCGCCATCGTCCAGCCAGCCGATATGGACGTGGTCCATAGTCTTCAGCGCGACAAGGTCGGCATCCGACGGCCGGTAGCCGGCGCAGACCCCGAAATCCTCGAACAGGAAGACGCGCTCGCCCGAGGGCAGGACCTCGATATCGGTGTGGGCCGTCTTGCCGGATCGCTCCTGCATATGCGCCACGTCAACGCCGTTTTCGATGAGCGCGGCCCGCGTTCGTTGACCATCGTCGTCCGGCCCGACGGCGCCGAAATAGAATGCATCGTGGCCGAGCTTTGCGATCTGCACCGCCACGTTCACCGCATTGCCACCTACAAACACTTCGCCGAGCGGTGGCAGGAATTTGTCGATGCAGTTGTCGCCGACCGTCGCGATGCGAAGTCGTTTCATCCAGCTCTCCCCTGTCGATGCCGCGCCTGCTCAGACACCATTCGCGGCACGCTGTCAAAATCCTATCGAACGGGTCAATAGGCGACGCGCTTGTAATAACGGCGCGTGGTCAGGGGATGGTTGCGCATAACTTCGAGATGGGCGCTGATGCGTTCGAGTACCGTGGCGAGCAGCACGGGCGACACCAGGCCGCGAACCTCCGGCGAAATGTCAGGCAATACGAACTCCGCCGTATCGAGCACGGTCAGCCGGTCGGTATAATCAGGCGCGAAGTTCTCCACCCGGTCGGCGAGCGGCCGCAAGGCGTCCTCGCCCTTGAACATAATAACGGAGACGCCCTTCTCGACCAGTTCCAGCGTGCCGTGGAAAAAATCCGACGCATGGACCGGCCGGGTGCGGATCCACTGCATCTCCTCAAGAATGCACATGCCGTAATAGAAGGCTTGCGGCCAGACATTTCCCGCACCTGTTATGATGTGATAATCGGCTCCGGCCAGCACCTTGGCGAAGGCCTCGGCCTTTGGCTCATAGGCACGTTTGACCTCCAGCAGCAGCGCCGGCAGCCTATCGAGTTCACCGGCGATCCGGGCGTAGTTCTCGATCTCCCCGCGATGGCGCATGATCGAAAGCGCGATGAACAGCGATTGAAGATAGAAGGATTCACAGGACGTATCGTCCTCGGCGAAATTCACGAAGACATGATCGCCACTCTTGCCAAGCGGCGTTTCCGCATGCCCGACCAGAGAGATCACCCTGGCGCCCGCTTCTTTCGCCTTGACGAGGAGTGCCACGCTTTCGCTCGTCGTGCCCGACAGCGAGGGAATGACGACGATCGATCGATCGTTTAGGTTTGCCGATCCTGTCAGCACCAGTTCGGCCGGCATATCGATGAAGACGGGAAACCGCGACCGGCGCTGCAGCAATTGCGCTGCGGGCTGCATCAGGATCGCTGCGCCGCCTGTTCCGAGGAAATGGATATTTTCCGCGCCGGCAGCCAGGCAATCGGCGATCACCCTGTCCAGCCGTTCGCGCAGTGCCACCGCACCCGATTGGATCCGAAGAAATCTCTGTTCGTCAAAGTTCAGCATGCATGACCCTCGTAACACGCCCCTAACGGCATCGCCAATGTTGTAAGACAACTGACATCACGATTGGAATGTGTCAATAACGCATCGGTGAATTTGCACCGACTTTGGACATACCTTTGCATGACTCATCGCTGGCGAGGTTCAAGAAACTCGTTGACCACGCCATCAATGTCGGACAAGGACGTTATGGACGGGAGAGAGGATTGCGGCCTTGGACGAGCCCCTGCGTGACAAACAGACCCTGGTGATCAAGCTGCGCGACCGGATCGCGGAACTTATTCGAGATACGCAACTAAAGCCCGGCGACAAGCTGCCGACCGAGGCCGAGATCACACAGCGCTTCAAGGTTTCCCGTCCCGTCGTTCGGGAGGCTCTGAAGCTGCTCGAACAAGACAACCAGATCTATGCCGAACACGGCCGCGGCCGCTTCGTCTCACCCATGTCGGCGGTACAGGTCGACCGGCCAATCACCGTTTTCGAGAGTATAACGGATATGGCGCGGCACTACGGCTACGAAACGGTCAATAAAGTGCTCTCGATCGCCGAGGAAACACCGGACGAACTGGTTGCCGGACAATTGCAGATGCGGGCCTCCGACCGAGTGATCCGCATCGAGCGCTTGCGATTGCAGCGGGACGAGCCGATTATGTACTGCGTCGACTACGTGCCCCGCAGCCTCATCCCTGCCCGCCTCTACGACATCGACTGGAGCGGCTCACTGCTGGCAATTCTGGAAGAGTACAAGAACAGGCCGCGTATGTCCGCCGCCAACGTTTCCGCGGTCATGCTGCCCGACGACGTCGTCGAGCGGAATGATCTCAAAGGTTTCGGTCCGGCTCTGCTGATCACGGAGACATGCTTCAATGCCGCCGGAATGCCCGTGATCTACGCGATCGACTACCACCGGGGCAGCCATTTTTCGTTCAGTTTCGCCCGGAAATGACGAGCCCGCGTTTTCCCCTGCCCAAGGTCGCGCCAGCTCAACGTCAGGGTTGGAACTTCAGCGCGATCGTGTGCGTTGCTGTCTCCTCGCAACATGGAGTTAGCACGTGAACAAGAACGAATTCGAAGTTACCCAGCTTCAGGAACAGATCGCCGACCTCAAAGCCGAACTCGTAGAACTCTCGGGCAAAGTCTCCGCTGGTGTGGACGAGGTTGAGAAGACTGTTCGGCCGGCCATCGGGGTCATCCGGGATAACCCAGGCACCGTCTCATCGGTGGCAATCACAGCCGGCGTTGTTGGACTGGCAGTCGGATACCTGATTGGCACGACAGCCAACCCGAGCGGTTCCCGCTGGCATCTCTGAGACCAGTTCCCCCCGATTGAAGGATTTGAATTTGAATAGAAATGGACTCTATCTGGTTATCGGCGCGCTGCTTGTCGCGGTCGCCGGGTTTGCGGTTTACACGTATCAGCAGGAACAAAAGCCCGACGGAGTCGAACTCAAGCTGAACGAGAACGGCGTTTCCCTGGAAACCAACTGACAGGGATAGTTGGCGGGCGCCACCGATCGTCGCTGCCTGAATATTCGCAGATTAGCGTGTGAGACGATGCCGTTGCGCAACGTCTCATGCGCCTTCGCCACCCAGCGGCGCCAGCAAGACGAAGATTTCCATCTGGCCGGCCGGCCAGGTATCGCCGGGGCACCCGCGCCGTGCTAGTACGGTTCGAACTCTTCTTGCTGGAGACCATCATGAACATTGCAGCGCAGCCTAACGATATTCGGGACGTCATCGATGCAGACCGGGCCCATGTCTGGCACCACCTCATCCAGCACAAGCCGCTTGAGACGAACGACCCCCGAATTTTTGTCGAGGGCAAGGGCATGCGGGTCTGGGATGCGACTGGCAAGGAATACCTCGATGCGCTGTCCGGCGGGGTCTGGACCGTCAATGTCGGCTTCGGTCGCACGTCGATTGCGGACGCTGTCCGCGACCAGTTGGTGAAGCTGAACTATTTCGCCAATTCGGCCGGCTCGATCCCAGGAGCGATGTTTGCCCAGAAGCTGATCGAGAAAATGCCCGGTATGAGCCGGGTCTATTATTCGAATTCAGGCTCGGAGGCCAATGAGAAGGTCTTCAAGATGGTGCGCCAGATGGCCCACCGGCATCATGGCGGCAACAAATACAAGATCCTCTATCGCGAGCGCGATTATCATGGCACGACCATCGCGACGCTTGCCGCCGCCGGCCAGCCGCAGCGGCGCGAGCAATATGGCCCGATGCCTCCCGGTTTCGTCGAAGTGCCGCATTGCCTGGAATATCGCAGCCAGTGGGGCGAGGTCGACAATTACGGCGAACGCGCGGCGCTGGCGATCGAGGAGGCTATCCTCCGCGAGGGACCGGACACGATCGGCCTGTTGTGCCTCGAACCGGTGACCGCGGGCGGCGGCGTCATCGTCCCGCCAAAAGGCTATTGGGAAAAGGTGCAGGAGATCTGCAAGAAATACGACATCCTGCTGCATATCGACGAGGTCGTGTGCGGCGTGGGTCGCACCGGCAAATGGTTCGGCTACCAGAATTTCGGTATCGAACCGGATTTCGTCACCATGGCCAAGGGCGTAGCCTCGGGCTATGCGGCGATTTCATGCACGGTGACGACCGAAAAGATCTTCGCGATGTTCAAGGACGATCCGGATGATTCGATGTCGTATTTCCGCGATATCTCGACCTTCGGCGGCTGCGTCGGCGGGCCGGCGGCGGCACTCGAGAACATGCGCATCATCGAGGATGAAGGCCTTCTCGACAATACCCTGGCCATGGGCGAACGGCTGCGTGCCAACCTGTGGGCACTCGCCGACAAGCACAAGGTAATAGGCGACGTGCGCGGTGCAGGCCTGTTCTGCGGCGCCGAACTCGTCGCCGACCGGCAGACCAAGGAACCGGCGCCGGAAAAGATGGTGCAAGCCGTGATCGCCGATTGCTCGGCACAAGGCGTCATCATCGGCGCGACCAACCGCTCGCTGCACGGACTCAACAACACGCTTTGCCTGGCGCCGGCGCTGATTGCCACGGCGAATGACATCGACACGATCAGCGATGCGATCGGCAATGCGCTGACCAAGGTTTTTGGGTGAGCGGAAGAGTTGCCTGCGCTAAGCGGCGCAGGCGCTATCCTTCCCTGTGGATTGCAAACGGCGCCCAGCTCTGGCTCACGGGCATGATTTCGACGCTGTTGATGTTGACACGCGCCGGTAGTGAGGCGACCCAGAATATCGTTTCGGCAATGTCCTCCGGCTGCAGCGGATTGGCGCCGGCGTAGAGCTTGTCATACGCGGCCTGGTTTCCTCCCGTGCGCACCAGCGTGAACTCGCTTTCCGAAAGCCCCGGTTCGATCGAGGTGACGCGGACGCCCTTGCTCGAAAGATCGCTTCTCAATCCGAGCGAGAACTGCCGGACGAACGCCTTGGTGCCGGCATACACATTGCCACCCGGATAGGGCCAGCTTGACGCGATGGAGGCGAGGTTGACGATCAACCCGCGCTCGGCGATCAGCCTTTCGAGCACCAGCCGCGTGATCGTCACCAGCCCGGTGATGTTGGTGTCGATCATCGTCTTCCATTGCGTGAGATCGCTTTCGTGGGCAGGGCCGTTGCCGAGCGCCAGACCGGCATTGTTGACCAGCACGCTGAAGCCGGCGAAAGCCTCCGGCAGTTCCCCAAGCGCTGCGGCCGTGGCCGCTTCGTCGCGAATATCGAAGCAAAGAGAAAAGGCGCGATCGGCGCCGCCAAGCTCGGAGACGAGCGCGTCGAGCCGATCCTTGCGGCGTCCGGTGAGCACGACATTCCAGCCCTCGCGAACGAAGCGCTCAGCTGTCGCCTTTCCGAATCCCGAGGTTGCACCGGTTATAAGAGCGATCTTCGGCATAGTCTTCATCTCTCGGTCCTGGTTGAAACAAATGCCACTTCGTAAATCGTCTGGATGAAGCCCGCAATGGCTGGAAGATTCTCCTGATATCACCTAGTCATGACCACCGTCGGTAGGTAGCTTGGCGTCCAGCGCATTGGGCAGAATCGTAGGGAGACTTCATGGCAACGAGCGATTTTCATCCGGTTTCCGGCGTCGATCTTCCGCGCTTTGCCGGCATCGCCACCTTCATGCGGCTGCCCCATATCACATTGGGCGATCCGCGCCTGGCCGAGGTGCAGATCGGCCTGATCGGCGTGCCCTGGGATGCCGGCACGACAAACCGGCCCGGTCCCCGCCACGGACCGCGCCAACTCCGAGACAGCTCAACGATGGTCCGCCATCAGAATGGCGCGACAAGGGTCCGGCCCTATGATCTGGCGCGCTGCGCCGATCTCGGCGATGTCGGCCCAAATCCCGCCGACATCCAGGATTCGCTTCTCCGCATCACCACCTTCTATGACAGGGTGCGTGCGGCAGGCATTCTGCCGCTGTCGGCGGGTGGTGATCATCTCTGCACATTGCCGATCCTGCGTGCGCTGGCCAAGGATCGCCCGCTCGGCATGGTCCACTTCGACAGCCACACGGATCTCTTTCATTCCTATTTCGGCGGCTTCAAATATACGCATGGTACGCCCTTCCGCCGCGCTGTCGAAGAAGGGCTGCTCGACCCCAAGCGCGTCTGTATGATCGGCATTCGCGGCCCGGCTTACGATTTCGAGGATCGTGACTTCGCCGACTCGGTCGGGATCAGGGTTATCGCCATCGAGGAATTCCATGCCCGCGGCGTCGAAGACGTGATGGCGGAAGCGCGCGAGATCGCGGGAACCGGCGAAACCTATGTCAGCTACGATATCGATTTCATCGACCCGGCATTCGCGCCGGGCACCGGAACGCCAGAAATCGGTGGCCCGAACAGCTATCAGGCGCTGCAGGTCGTTCGCGGCCTACGGGGACTGAACGTGGTCGGCGCCGACGTCGTCGAAGTCTCGCCGCCGGTCGATCCGAGCGGTGGCACCGCCTTCCTCGGCGCGACGGTGATGTTCGAACTGCTCTGCGTGCTGGCAGAATGCGTGGCTAGGCGGCAGAAGCCGGAAGCGGTCACAGCCTGATCGCGACACTCTTGGTCTGGCAATAGGCGAGGACGCCTTCGCGGCCCTTGGAGCGCCCGAAGCCTGAGTTGCGATTGCCGCCGAAGGGTGTCTCGATGCCACCGGCGAAGAACTCGTTGACATAGACCTGGCCGGCATCGACTTCGGCCGCGAACCGATGGGCACGTGACAGATCGCGGGTGTGGAGACCGGCCACAAGCGCGTATGCCGTGCCGTTCGCCAGCGCCAGCGCATGGTCGAAATCATCGGCCACCTGCAGCGTCAGCACCGGGCCGAACACTTCCTCCTGGACAATCGGGTCCGCGGGATTGCGGGCTTCGATCAGGGTCGGGCTGTAGAACCATCCACCCGGCGCACTGTCAGGCGCGATGACCGAACCACCGGACAGCACGTCGCAACCGCGATCCCGTGCACGGTCCACGTGGCCGGCAATCCTGCCCAGTTGCAGCGCCGAGTTGATCGGCCCGAGATCCGGATTGGTCAGCCCATGGCCCGCCTTCAGCATCTGCATCGCCACGACCAATCTTTCGACCACAACCTCACGGATCGATGCCTCGACGATCAGCCGCGAACCGGCGGAGCAGATCTGGCCGGCATTTTCGAAGATTGCGCCCATGACATCGGGGATCGCCTTGTCGAGGTCGGCATCCGATAGGATAACATGCGGCGACTTGCCGCCGAGTTCCAACTGCACACGGGTGACGTTGCGTGCCGCCTCGGTCATCACCCGCATCCCCGTCGTGACCGAACCGGTGAAGGTGATGTGATCGACACCGGGATGCGCAGTCAGCGGCCCGCCGACCTCGCCTCCTATGCCAGTGACGACGTTGAGCAGGCCGGCGGGCAACCCCACGCGATGGGCGAGGTCGGCCAGCATCAGCGCCGTCAGCGGCGTCGTCTCCGCCGGCTTGATCACCACCGAACATCCGGCCGCCAAAGCTGGTGCCAGTCCGCGTGCGGTGGTCGAGAGCGGGTAGTTCCAGGGCACGATCTGGGCGACCACGCCGACCGGCTCGAGAATTGTATACGCGAGATAATCCGGCCCGAGCGGAATCTGGGCGCCCTCGAGCTTGTCGGCGGCGCCGGCGTAATAGTCGAAGGCACGGGCCGCGCCACGCACATCGCCCTCGGCTTCGGAGAGGCGCTTGCCGCTGTCGAGCGCCTCGACGACGGCGAAGCGATCGGCCTCGGCCCGCAGGCCATCGGCGATCGCCCGGAGAATGCGGGCACGCTCAGCGGGCCGCGTACGCTTCCAGCCGTTGAAGGCGTGCCGTGCCGAAAGCACCGCCCGGTCGACATCCTCGGTGGTTCCCGCCGCAAATTCGGCATAGGCCACGCCGCGCCCGGCATCGAAGGTCTCCATCATCCCGCCGCCAAGCGAAGCAACGAAGCCGCCGTCGATGAAATGGCCAGCCGGCAAGCCGGCGAGCCGTCCGGTACCCAGAATTTCGGCAACCATTGCCGCCTTGGAATCCGCCATCACGCGACCTCTGACATTTTGTATGCGGCCTTCTCAAGAAAGGCCGGATCGATCTCGACGCCCCAGCCGGGCGCGTCGGGGACAATGGCACAGCCATTCTCGATCCGGTAGGGATCGCCGAGGAACATGCCGTGCTGCCAGGGATAGTAATCCAGCCCCTCGATGGAGAATTCGAGATATTTGCCGGCATTGGGGATCGCGGCCAGAAAATGCATGGTGCACATCGTCACCAGCGAAAGATTGGCGGCATGCGGCGTGCAGGACAGCCCGGCTGCGGCGGCCATCCTTGCGACTTCGAGCGTCCGGTGGATGCCGCCCATATACATCACGTCGGGCTGGGCGATATCGACGGCCCGCATCCCGATCATCGTCTTCCAGGCGGTGAATTCGCAATCCTGCTCACCACCAGTCACATCGATGTCGAGCGCATCGGCGACTTCCCTGGTCTGCTCGAATTCCCAATAGGGGCACGGTTCCTCGTAATGGCCGATGCCATTGTCCTCGAGCATGCGGCCGACTTCGATCGCCCGCTTCGGCGAATAGCAGGAATTGGCATCGACCAGCTTGTCGATCCCGTCGCCGAGCGCTTTAGATATCAGCGGCACGATCGCCTCGGTGCGGCCCGGCCACTCATCACGGTCGCGGCCGCATTCCGCGCCAACCCGCCATTTGAAGGCGGTAAAACCCTTTTCGTCGCGCAGCTTGAGAAAGCGAGCCGCCTCGTCCTCCGGCGTGATGTCGCGCTTCATCGAGCTGGCATAGGCGCGGATCGGCCCCGGCTTGCCGCCCAGCAGGCTGACCACGGGCCGGCCTTCGATCTTGCCGCGCAGGTCCCAGAGCGCTGTGTCGAGCCCGGTCATCGCCCGGCGCAAATAGCTGCCGGGAAACTTGTGTTCGCGCTCGCCGATCAGGTCGAGCGTATCGGCAAAATCCAGCGCATCAGTGCCAAGCGCATGCACGGCCACCTGCCGATGGAAGATCTCGCAGGTGATGTCGGCATGGTAGGTCGAGACCTGGCCCCAGCCCTGCTCGCCGCTGTCTGTCGTCACGCGGACGAAGCCGACGAAGGGCGTGGTGAATGTCTCGAGCCTGCGAATTTTCATGTATCGTACCAGAGGAGTGAAGATGTGTTGAACGGTTCCAAATCCTCTGCCACATTCATGACGATGGTGATATTGCACAAGCCAATTCTTCAGAAAAATGATCAGCCCATCGGATATGCATGGAGAGATATTTGACCGAGGCCGACTACGTCATTGTCGGAGCCGGATCGGCGGGTTGCGCGCTGGCCGGGCGGCTGTCGGAAGACGGGCGAAACTCCGTGATCCTCATCGAGGCCGGCCCGCCGGCCAATCTGATCTGGACCAAAATTCCGATCGGCTATGGCAAGACCTTTTACGACCCCAGGGTCAACTGGATGTATCAGACCGAGCCGGTTCCCGGCTTCGGAGGCCGGAGGAACTACTGGCCGCGCGGCCGGGTGGTCGGCGGCTCCAGCGCCATCAACGCCATGGTTTACGCGCGCGGCCAGCCATCGGATTTCGATGCCTGGGAAGCGGCGGGGAATCCGGGCTGGGGCTGGAAGAATGTGCTCGCCACCTATCGCCGCATGGAGGACCACGATCTCGGGGCGTCCGATCTCCACGGTGTCGGCGGCCCATTGCATGTGACCATGATCGACCGCTGGGCGCACAATCTCACCCGCCGCTTTATCGAGGCGGGAACGCAGCTCGGCTTACCCGCGACGCCGGATCTCAACGGCGAGAGCATCGAGGGCGTCGGCTATTACCAGATCACCACACGCCGGGGCCTGCGTGAGTCGTCGGCTACCGCTTATCTCCGCCGCCGTCCGAACCTGCAGGTCGTAACGAATAGCCAAGTCAAGCGCATCCTGATCGATGGCCGCCGAGCGACCGGCATCGTGACCGAAGGCCCAGCCGGCGAGACCACGTTTCGTGCCCGCCGTGCCGTCATCCTGTCGGCGGGCAGCATTGGTTCACCATTGCTGCTGCAATTATCCGGCATCGGGCCGGGTGCGCTGCTACAACGGCTCGGCCTGCCCGTTATTCATAAAAGTCCGATGGTCGGCCGCAATCTGCAGGATCACCTTTGCTACGATCACTATTATCGAGCCACGGAGCCCAGCCTGAACCAGGTGCTCAGGCCGTGGGTCGGCAAGATGCGCGTCGCACTCCGCTATCTCTTCTCCCGCCAAGGCCCGCTTTCCATGAGCCTCAACCAGGGTGGCGGGTTTTATCGCTCCGACCCCGGCCAGCCGGTGCCGGATATCCAGCTCTACTTTTCGCCGCTGACCTACCAACGCGCTCCGGTCGGCGTGCGACCATTGATGAGCCCGGATCCTTTTCCCGGCTTCTGCACGTCGATCTCGCCGTGCAAGCCACGGAGCACCGGCCATCTCGAACTGGCCGGGCCCGATTGGCGAGCGCCACCGCTCATCCAGCCCAACGCCTTGTCCGATCCGCATGACATGGAGCAGATGCTCGCCGGCGCCCGCTTTCTGCGAAGACTGGCCGAGACGCCGGCACTCGGCTCCGTGATCGCCGAGGAGATGAAACCGGGCCGGGCAACGGAGAGCGACGCCGAACTCGAGGCCGACATCCGCGCCCGGTCCTATTCGGTCTTCCATCCCTGCGGTACCTGCCGCATGGGTCCCGATCCCGCGACATCGGTGGTCGACGCCGATCTCAGGGTGCATGGCTTCGAGGGACTGCATGTCGCCGACGCCTCGATCTTTCCCGATATCACCTCGGGCAACCTCAATGCCCCATCGATCATGGTCGGGGAAATGGCGGCGCAGCGGATCGCCCGTCTGAACTGAACGGTTTTACTCTTCCGCGACAGCGGCGGCTTCCTCCGCACGCCAGGCCCTGCGCTCGACGCTGCGACGATAGATCTCGTAGGCGATCGCCAGAACCAGCGTCACCATGATCAGGATCAGCGCCAGCGCATTGATCGTCGGCGTGATGCCGCTGCGGACCTTGGAGAATACATAGACCGTCAGCGTGTCATAGGGACCGCGCGTGAAGAGCGTCGTGTTGAAGTTCTCGATCGACTGGAAGAAGGCGATGGCAGCACCTGCACCGATGGCCGGATAGAGATGCGGCAGCAGGATCCGGCGCATCACCGTCGTGTGGTTGGCACCGAGATCGAGCGCCGCTTCCTCAAGCCCCCGGTCGAAACTCTGTAGGCGCGCCAGCACCAGCAGCATCACGAAGGCCGAGATATAGGATACCTGCCCGAGCACACTGAGATGCAGGCCCGCCGACACATTGAACCGGTTCCAGAACAGCAGCGTCGAAATACCTATGACGGCGCCGGGCGTCAGGATCGGTGCGACCATGAAGCCGTAGAGCACCGAACGCGCGGTGCCGGTCAGGTTGTTGACCAGCACCGCGGCGGCCGTACCGATGGGCACGGAAATCGCCACCACCGCCAGAGCCACTAGGATTGTATTGGCAAAGGCATTCCACATCCGTGTGTCGGCCCAGAGTTCGATGAACCATTGATCGGTGAATCCGACCCAGGGATAGACGGACGGGAAGCGGGAATCGTTGAGTGCCGCGCCGCCCATGACAACAAGTGGCACCAGCATGTAGATGATGAATATCACCGCGTAGAGATGAAAGATCCAGTCAGACTTGCGGTTCGATTTCATGGCCTTCTCACTTCGCGATATCGGAGAGCTTGACGCGGAAGATCCGCATGACCACGGAGACGAACACCGTGCAGACGATCAAGAGCAGGAAGGCATAGGCCGAGCCGGTATTCCAGTCCTGCGATTCGAACATCCATTGCTGGATGATCTCCGTGAACCAGCGCGACGTGGTTGATGCGAGCAGCGTCGGCACCAGGATCGACCCGGCCGACAGCATGAACACCATCACCGATCCCGACGCGATGCCGGGCTTGGCATGCGGCAGGATCACCCGCCAATGAGTGCGCCACCAGGGCGATCCAAGATCCTCGGCCGCCTCGATCTGGTTGGTGTCGAGCGACTGCACTGCGTTATAGACCGGAAACAGCATGAACAGGACGTAGGTATAGACCAGGCCGATAATCACGCTTTGGAAGCCGGTCATCCAGCGGATTGGCTTCTCTATGATACCGATATTGATCAGCATCATGTTGAGCGGCCCCTTGAACGCCAGGATGATGAACCAGGCGAACGACCTGAGGATCTCACTGACCCAGAGCGGCATCAGGAGCAACAGAAACAGCACCGGCAGCATCCGCCTGGTCGCTATTTTCGACAGATAGAAGGCCAGCGGATAGGCAATCAGGAAGCAGAGCGCCGTGACGACGCTCGAATAGAGGATCGTCCAGATGAATACCTGAATGTGGATCGGACTCTCGAAAAACGTCGCATAGTTGCTGACGCTGTAGAAATCCTTCGGCCCACCCATATCGACCACCGGCAGGTAGGGTCGGAAGGATGCCTCGAAGAGGTAGATATTCGGCAGCACAACCAGGATCAGCAGCCAGAAGCCGGTGAGCAGGCAGAACACGGTCGTCAGGAAGGTTCCGTAGCGGTTGAGGAGATCTTTCATGCGTCCGCCCCTTCCACCCGGACCGTCTCGTCCGCGAGAATCACGGCATTTTCGGCATCGAAGGCGAAGTGCAACCTTTCGCCGGGCGCGGGGATGGTCGTTTGACGGTCGTTGCGCGCCTCCATGACCAGGGTCTGACCGCTGGCGCTGCGGGATTGGATGCTGATGAAATTGCCTTCGAATGCGACGTCCGTCACCTCGACGGGCACGGAATTCGCCCCCGCCTCCGCTGCGCTCACCAGCCGCGAATGCTCCGGGCGGAGATAAAAGCGCGAAGGCGTCGCCGTATCGACTTTCGGACCGACGGTGACGTTGAATGTGCCGAGATCGGTCTGATACTTCGCGGCATTGCCTGATATGTCGATCAGCTTGCCATTGAGGATGTTGTTTTCGCCGACGAAGGAGGCAACGAAGCCATTGACTGGCTTGTTGTAGATCTCTTGAGGCGCTGCGACCTGCTGCAGCTTGCCGTGCGACATCACGCCGACCCGGTCCGACATCGCCAGCGCCTCACCCTGGTCATGGGTAATGTAGATGAAGGTGACGTTGGTGCGCTTCTGGATGGTGCGCAACTCCGCCCGCATGTGCTGCCTGAGCTTGAGGTCGAGCGCCGACAAGGGTTCGTCGAGCAACATGACGTCAGGCTCGACGGCGAGCGCCCGGGCGATCGCAACGCGCTGCTTCTGGCCGCCCGAGAGCTGGCTGACCATCTTGTCGGCGGCACCGGGCAGGTCGACGAGCCGCAGTAGTTCTTCTGCCTTCTTGCGGCGTTCGGCCCTGCCGACACCGCGCACTTCGAGACCGAAGGCAATGTTTTCCGACACGCTCATCAGCGGAAAGAGCGCCAGGTTCTGGAAGATCAGCGCCGTTGGCCGCCTGTTCGGGCGCGTGTCCTTCATGTCCTTGCCTCCAATGCGGATGGCGCCATGGCTCGGATGGGTGAATCCGGAAATCATCCGGAGAATTGTCGTCTTGCCGCAGCCGGACGGGCCAAGGAAGGAAAAGAACTCCCCGGGCTTGATATCCACCGAGACATTGTCCACCGCTCTGAATGTGCCGAAATCCGCACATACCTTGTCGAGATCCACGCCAGCGCTCATAAGATTATCGTCCACTCTTTGGATCGGTCGCACACAGCATCGCTACCCGCAAGGAAGCGGGTTTACGGCTGCTTTACCGATGAAAAATACGCCAATGCACCATCCCGGGTGCTTCTTCCCCTGTCGGCCGGATGCTCTTTGGCATCGTTTTTCAGCCGTATGCGACCTTCGTCCACGAAAGGGGTGGACGAAGGCAGTGCTTGGTTGCGGTCATGCCAGGTAGTCGTACAGACCCGCCGCCGCAATCGTTTCCTTCAAAACCGCCGATCAGGCAGCCTTGTACTTGTCGGCATATTCGCCACGCAGCTTGATGAACCAGGCTTCCTGTGCAGGCCACCACCAAAGATTCTTCACAGCATCGCCCGGAAGTGCCGAGTTGTAGAAATCCTTGACTTCCTGGCTGGCGAGATCGATGGCGCCCTTGGCAACCGGGTTAGCCGAGAAAGCGTTCGCCCACATGGACGAGCCCTTGGGTGTTGCCACCCACTTGGCGAACTCGTGCGCCTGCTCGACGTTCTTGGCGTTCTTCATCAGCGCGAAGCCCTGGTTCCAGGCAAAGGCGCCTTCCTTCGGCGCGATATAGCCGAAGCCATCCTTGCCGAGATTGTAGCCGGTCGAATCCCAGTTCAGGCCGAGGACCGCGCCATTGGTGCGGTAGGCAGCTTGCGCTTCGTTTTCACCGGCCCAGAACTGCACGACATTGGCCTTCTTCTTGACGGCTTCGGCAAGTGCGATGTCCCAAAGCAGGCGCATCGTTGCTTCGTCCTTGTAGCTGTCGAGCCATGGCTTGGGCAGCTTGCCGGTCGAGTCGAGCCAACGGCCGCAGGCGGCGAGCGCGGAGTGGGCGCGAACACACACCTTGCCGTCCATGCCGTCGGCGAACAGGTCGCCAAGGCTCGCCTTGCCGAACTCGGTCGGCGCTTCGGTCTTCGAGTATACAAGCGCTTCGGTGCCCCATACGGAGAGCACGATCATGCGCTGGCCGTCGACGGTGGCCATCTCACCCATCGGTCCATCGGCCAGACCCGGCAGGTAATTGTCGATCGACAGCTTCTTCAGGTCCCAGCCCTGGACAAGCCCGTTGGATGCCCAACCGCCGATACGGTCGACGGTCGGCTCGACGACGTCAAGAGCGCCGGTCTGCAGCGACAGCTTGGCCTGGGCGAACATGTCGTCCTGGCCGGGCTGCTCGGTGAAGTTGATCTTGATTCCGGTATCCTTGGTGAATTCAGGGAATACCTTTTCAGCCAGTGCCGGATAGCCGGCCCAGCCCATGAAGTTCAGTTCTCCCGACGATGCCATTGCCTGCCGCGAAAGCAGTGCTGGCGCCGTCAGAAGTCCAATACCGGCAGCGCCGGTCTTGAGGATCGTACGTCGACTTACTGATGAATTCAGAATGTTCATGATAGTCTCCCAGTTGAGATAACGGCACCGTTCGGGCGCATCGACCCGCGTAACGACACTCGTCCGCAGGCATCATTCCAAGCCAAAGATCGTTCGCGGAAAGTCTGGGGGCTGTTCTCTGAACCCCTTCAAGTCATGCCGCACCTGCACAATCTTTGGAATGAACTGTTCTGTCAACAGGTCGTTAACGAACGGACTGACTGATTCGTCGTCAAATAATTCCGAGGGCCCTGGAGTCAGCCTTGACTGGGATTGCCACGTCAGCATTCGAGCAGTGGATCACGTCCGGGAGTCCAAGCCACGCACTCAGTTCATCGCGTGGAACGTCTCAAAAATCAGCGCTCTCAGCCAGCGATGGACGGGATCTGCGTCCATCCGGGGGTGCCACGCCTGTACCACGCTGAAACCCGGTACGGCCACCGGCAATTCGAAGGTCTCGATCTGGCTCGTCGGTGCGGCACTGCAATAAGACTTCGGGATTGCTCCGATCAAATCGGACGCCGCCGCGACTGCGATGACCGCCGGGAAACTTGGCACGATCAGTCTGATGTTACGGTAAAGGTCCAGCTCGGCCAGCGCCCTCTCGACCGGACCGGCGAAGTCCGCGTGCGGAGAGAAAAGCACGTGCCCCAAGGCGGCAAAGCGCTCGGCGGTTATGGGATCTCGATCGAAGATCGGGTGCCCTGCCCTTGCAAGGCCGACATAGCGGTCCTCGAAAAGCGTCTGGCAACGCAGTTCCCCGGTCTGCGCCGGTAGAACACCTATATCCAGATCGATCGCCGCGTCCCTCAAGGATTGAACGTCCTTGTCCGATCTCGGCGCGAAACGAAGTCGTATCCCCGGCGCAGCATTCGCCACGGCAGCGCTCAGGCCAGCGGCAAAAATAAGTACGAATGCCTCATTGGCGCGGATGGCGAAGTCGCGCCTTACTTCCCGAATCTCCACGATCGCCGGCGGACTGAGCACCCTCGTCACAGCCTCTTTCAACGAATGAACTTCCTCGGCGATCACCAGGGCATGGGGCGTCGCAACCATGCTGCGTCCGGCCGGAACGAGGATCGGATCGCCGATCGCCGTCCTCAACCGCGACAACGTCCGGCTCATGGCTGAAGTGCTCAGGCCAAGACGACGGGCAGCGGCGGTTACGTTTTGCTCGCGCAGTAGCGCATCAAGCGCCACCAACAGGTTGAAATCGAGGTCAGACATTGCTCAACTCTATTCACCCATGGCGTTATACGCAACGGTCATTTGAATTCTTTGCGTCTGGCGCGATAGACCGGGAAGGCCTAGATACTTGGCCATCCGACAAAGCCTGGAGTTTCCCCATGTCTCTCACCGACACCGCACCGGTTTTTCAAGATGGCCTCACGTCGCCTCGACGGTATCTGGCCGTCGCCATGTTGCTTCTGTCTATCGTTCTTGTCGTTTTGGACGGAGCGATCGCCAATGTCGCCCTGCCCTCGATCGCGCTCTCGCTGCATGCCGAGGCCGGCAGCACCGTATGGGTCGTTTCGGCTTATCAGCTGGCGGTGCTCGTCGCCATTCTTCCATGTGGCGCGCTGGGCGAAATCTATGGCGCGCGACGCGTCTTCCTGATCGGCGTTGCGCTGTTCACCGCCGCGTCCGCAGGCTGCGCCTTTGCGGGCAACCTTCCACTGCTCGTCCTTGCCCGCTTCGCGCAGGGGCTTGGCGCAGGCGCGATCATGGCGCTTGCGATGATGAATCTGCGCTCGGCTTTGCCACAGCACATGCTGGGGCCTATCATCGGCGTCAATGCCATGGTCATCGCGATCTCGGCTGCGGCCGGCCCGGGCATATCAGGGGCGATCCTGTCCGTCACGACCTGGCCCTGGCTGTTTGCGGTCAATATACCGCTCGGCGCCATCATCCTGCTCGGTGGCGGCCTGCTGGGCCAAACTCCCGGCGTGAAGCGGAAGCTCAACGCGAAGGCATTGCTGGCCAACACGCTGACATTCATCCTTTTCTTCTGCGGCGCCGACCGGATGGCAACTGCGCCATTGAGCGGTGCCGCGCTCATCGCCGCCGCCTTGGCGTGCCTTTTCGTCCTGCTGCGCCTCGAACGAAACAGTGAAGCCCCGATCATTCCCACGGACCTCTTGTCGACACCCGCATTTCGCGTGGCGGTCATCGCCTCGATATTCTGCTTCTGCGGCCAGATGCTGAGCTACATCGCGCTACCGTTTTATCTTGTCCACACCCTGCATATGACGCCGGTCATGGCCGGTCTCCATATGATGCCCTGGCCTGCGGCCACGGCAATCATTGCGCCTATTTCAGGGCGCTTGGCAAACCGCATCAAGACCTCGTGGCTGTGCGCAATCGGTGGGGCGCTACTGGCTGTCGGCCTCCTGGTGGCCATTCTCATCCCGCCCGACCCAAGAGGCATCGCGTTTCTCGTCGGCACCGTGATCGCCGGCCTCGGTTTCGGACTGTTCCAGACGCCGAACAACCGAATTCTCCTCCTGTCCGCCTCGAAAGCCAGAAGCGGCGCGGCGGGCGCCATGCAAGGCACCGCGCGCCTTCTCGGCCAAACCTTGGGCGGAATCTCCATGTCGATCATATTCGCGACGCTTCCGCTCTCGGTCGCGCTCGAATTCGCAGTCATCATGTCGGCTGGCTGCGCAGCAATTGCCAGCCTGGTCAGCCTGAGCCGCGCCCGGTACGAAGTGGCGGGACAACCCTGAGCGGCTTGAGCGAAAGTCTCGCGGTCGCCCGGCGAGCGAGTGTCGGCAATTCTCCCTGAGAAAAATCGTATCAAAAAATCAGCGCATCCTTGAGCGTCAGCCCCTCCTGAATGCGGAGGTCGAGGTCGGCTTCGATGTGATTGATATGGTGCAACATCAGACCACAAGCGCGGTCCACATCCCCGGCTTCAAGCGCATCGAGGACCTCGCCATGTTCATTGTGCCCACAACTCGATACGCCGGAGCGGCCGTAAAGCGCGATCACGAGGGATGAGCGGGCGACGAGTTCGTCCATGAACTTTTCGAGGATCGCATTGCCGGCATGGCTGGCAAGCATCAGATGGAAATCCCCCGAGGCCTTGATCTCGGCCCGTCTCGCGCTTGGGCCACGCTTGTTCATGAAATGGGCTTCCTGCTCCAGATGCAGCCGCAGGGCAGCGAAATCGGCAGCGGTCAGCCGCTCCGCGGCGGCCCGCACGATACCCGGCTCAATCAGACGCCGCGCATCGAAGACCTGCCTTGCCTCTTCCGGCGTCGGATTGGAGACGAAGGCGCCGCGATTGCGCTCGATCCGCACTAGCCCCTCATAGGCCAGCATCTGCAATACCGAACGCACAACCGTGCGGCTGACATCGAATAGCGAGCCCACCTCGGATTCCGAAAGCTTGGCGCCCGGCGCCAAACGACGATCGACGATCGCATCGCGAAGCGCATCACGAATGGATTGGGCACGGTCTTCCTGGCTTTGGTCAGCGGACAGGTCTTTGGTCGCAATGTTCATCGGACAAATCTAGCTGCAAGCCGCCCAATATGGAATGGCGATAATCCGAAAAATTATTGCATACAATATGACCATAAGATCGGCGACAATTGCATTTCTTTTGCGCAGATATCTGGTGAGCCGGCAGCGTCATTTCGCACAGCTCAAAATTCTCGCGTCGATTCAAGACTTTATTGCACCACAGCAAAACTGGCACGGCGAATGCATAACCCGATGCGGCAAGAGGGAGCGCCGCATGACGAAAGCCGCCGAGATCGACATTGTTTCCGTATCGAAAATCTATGGGCAGACGACCGCCGTTCATTCGATCAGCCTCAAGATTCCCGCCGGCACCTATTGCTGCCTGCTCGGTCCCTCCGGTTGCGGCAAGACATCGACGCTCCGGATGATCGCCGGCCACGAGACGATCTCGACCGGTGACATCAGGCTCGGCAGCAAGGTCGTCACCGACCTGCCGCCGGCCAAGCGCGGCACCGCCATGATGTTCCAGTCCTATGCGCTCTTCCCGCATCTCGATCTGGTCGACAATGTCGCCTTCAGCCTGAAGATGAAGGGCGTCGCGAAGGTGGAGCGCCGCGCCAAGGCAATGGACATGCTCAGGCTCATGCAGCTCGAGCCCTATGCGACACGGCGGCCGGGCCAGCTTTCGGGCGGCCAGCAACAGCGCGTCGCCCTCGCTCGCGCCCTGATCACCGATCCCGAGGCGCTGCTGCTCGATGAACCGCTCTCGGCGCTTGATCCGTTCCTCAAAATCAAGATGCGCGCCGAGTTGAAGAAGTTGCAGACCTCGCTCGGCATTTCATTCGTGCATGTGACGCACAGCCAGGAGGAGGCGATGGCGCTCGCCGACTTGATCGTCATCATGAACGACGGCAAGATCGAACAGGCCGCCGATCCGCGTACGGTTTTCGAGCAACCGGCCACCGCTTTCGTCGCCCGCTTCATGGGCGACCACAATGTGATCTCGGGCAAAGTGAGCGAAGTGACGCGCGACGGCATCACCTTCGACGTGCTCGGCGGCGCCAACTTCATGGCAACCGGACGGCAGGCGGAGATCGGCTCGCCGGTCGATATCGCCATCCGCACCGACCACGTGAAGATCGGCGAGCCCTCCAAGGCAGGCCTCGGCTTCACCGGCATCGTGTCCAACATCGAGTACCGCGGCTCCACCGTGAAGCTTCTGGTGACCGGCGCCGGGATCGAGGATTTCACCGTGATCCTCGATGACCTCGATTTCTTCGCCCAGCCGATCACCATCGGCCAGGCGCTGCCACTCAATTGGGAGCCGAGCGACGCGATCGTGCTCGGCCGCCTCGATAGCTGAACAACCAAAAATTACGCCAAAGAACCACGAAGGAGAACAGCAATGACCCAGACGCCAGACACAAGCAAGAATGCCAAGACAGCCATTTCGCGCCGCTCGCTTCTGAAGACCGGCGCCGCAGCCGTCGGTGCTGCCGCCGGTACCGGCATCATCACCGGCTTTCCGATGATCTGGGCGCAGAACCCGATCACGATCCGCCAGTTCGGCACCGGCGTGTCGAACCTCAATGCCATAGCCGACAAGTGCAAGGCCGACCTCGGCATCACGCTCGAGATGACGGCGACCGATTCCGACGCTGCAGCCCAGCGCGCCGTGACCCAGCCGAACTCCTATGACGTCGCAGACATCGAATACTGGATCCTCAAGAAAGTCTTCCCGGCCGGCGTGATCCAGCCGATGGATACCAAGAAACTCACCTATTACGACCAGATCGTACCGCTGTTCAAGAATGGCAAGCTCAAGCCCGACAGCGTCATTGCCCAGGGCACGGCGCCGCATACCGTTGGCTATGTCGAGAAGCCCGGCGACAAGACCTTCGCCAAGGAAGAGACCCAATGGTTCACGATGGTCCCGACCATCTACAATGCCGACACGCTCGGCATCCGCCCCGACCTCGTGGGCCGCGAGATCACCACCTGGGCCGACATCATGGATCCGGCCTTCAAGGGCAAGACCTCGATCCTCAACATTCCGTCGATCGGCATCATGGACGCCGCGATGATCTGCGAAGCCATGGGCGTGATCAAATATGCCGACAAGGGCAACATGACGCAGGCGGAAATCGACACCACGATCGACTTCCTGATCAAGGCCAAGCAGGACGGCCAGTTCCGCGCCTTCTGGAAGAGCTTCGACGAGAGCGTCAACCTTATGGCGTCGGGCGAAGTGGTCATCCAGTCCATGTGGTCGCCGGCCGTCGCCGCCGTCCGCTCCAAGGGCATCGCCTGCAAATACCAGCCGCTCAAGGAAGGCTACCGCTCATGGGGCGGCGGCCTCGGCCTTGCCTCGCACCTCTCGGGCGCGCAGCTTGATGCAGCCTATGAATACATCAACTGGTACACGTCCGGCTGGGTGGGCGGATACCTCAACCGACAGGGCTACTACTCGGCCGCCATGGACACCGCCAAGAAGTTCATGACCGAAGACGAATGGGGCTACTGGATCGAAGGCAAGGCCGCCACGGCCGACATCGTGGCACCGGATGGCAAGGTCATGGAAAAGGCTGGTGCCGTGCGCGACGGCGGCTCGTTCGAGGAACGCATGGGCCGCGTCGCATGCTGGAACTCCGTCATGGACGAAGACCGCTACATGGTCCGCCGCTGGAACGAGTTCATCGCGGCTTAAGGCAATCTCGACGGGTCCCCTCGCCCTTGTGGGGAGGGTTAGGGCGGGGTCTTTCTTCGGATCGAAGGAAAACCCCGCCCGGCCTGCCGGCCACCCTCCCCACAAGAGGGAGGGAGACTCATGGCACCCCGGTGCCTCCAGCCTCATCAGGAGATGACCAATGGCAGCAGTGATGGAGACAACGGTGATCGCCGCGAAGGAACGCCTGCGCAAGCCGGGCAGCCTGCTGGCGCACTATGCGTCCTACCTCCAGGCGCTGCCATTGACGATCATTCTCGGCGCCTTCCTGCTGCTGCCGATCGCCATGATCGCGGTGGTCAGCTTCTGGGATTATGATTTCGCCCAGATGTATCCGGGTTTCGTCACCTTCAACTACACCGAGACGTTGGGTTCCTGGGTCACCTGGAAGACGTATCTCAATACCCTGAAATTCGCGGCGATCGTGTGGGTGCTCACGCTGTTCATCGGCTTCTGGGTCGCCTATTTCCTCGCCTTTCACATCCGCACGACGGCGATGCAGATGGTGCTGTTCCTGGTCTGCACGGTGCCCTTCATGACCTCGAACATCATCCGGATGATCTCATGGATACCGGTGCTCGGACGCAATGGCCTGGTCAATTCGGCGCTGGTGAGTTCCGGCATCGTGCCGCAGCCGATCGAATGGCTGCTCTATTCCGATTTCGCCGTGGTTCTCGCCATGGTCCATCTCTATACGCTGTTCATGGTAACGCCGATCTTCAACACGCTGATGCGGATCGATAAATCGCTGATCGAGGCCGCGCGTGACGCCGGCGCCTCCAGCATGCAGATCCTGACCAATGTCATCCTGCCGCTGGCCAAGCCCGGCATGGCGATCGGAACGATCTTTGTCGTCACGCTCGTCATGGCCGATTTCTCCACGGTGCAGGTGATGTCCGGCGGCCAGAGCGCATCGGTGGCGCTCATGATGAAGAACCAGATGTCGCTGCTGCAATATCCCGCCGCCGCCGCCAATGCCGTGGTGCTGCTGATTCTCGTCCTCCTGATGGTCGCGGGCATCCTGCGCATCGTCGATATCCGCAAGGAGCTCTGAGTCATGACGTCCGAAAGCCGCGGCAGGGAATTCTGGATCCTCGCCATATTCTTCGCCCTGTTCGTGCTTTTTCTGTATGGCCCGCTCTCGGCGATCCTGATCCTCTCCTTCCAGGGACCGAACGGCGGCCTGACCTTTCCGCTGAACGGAATGTCGACGCACTGGTTCACCAATCTCTTCGAGAAGCAGGCTGTTGGCGATTTCGGCGGCTCGTTCCGGCGTTCGCTGATGCTGGGCATCATGGTGATGATTGTTACCGTCGTGGTTTCGCTACTGGCGGGGCTGGCCTTCCGGCGAAAATTCATCGGCGCGTCGGCACTGTTCTACCTCGCGGTGGCGAGCTTGGTCGTGCCGTCGATCATTGTTTCGCTGGGTATCGGCGTACTGTTCAGCCAGTTGGGCTTCCAGCCGTCCTGGTTCACCTCCGCTTTCGGGGCGCATCTGACCTGGACGTTGCCCTTCGGCGTCCTGATCATGTTTGCGGTCTTCAACCGCTTTTCGCCGGCTTACGAAGAGGCGGCGCGCGACCTGGGCGCCACGTCCTGGCAGACCTTCGCCCATGTCGTCCTGCCGATGATATTGCCCAGCCTGATCGGCGTCGGCCTGTTCGGCTTCACGCTGTCCTACGATGAATTCGCCCGCACCCTGATGACATCGGGCACCTACAACACGCTACCGCTTGAGATCTACGGCATGACGACGAATGTCACGACGCCGGTTCTCTATGCGCTCGGCACGGTCACGACGGTGTTTTCATTTCTTGTGATTGCGGGAACGCTCGGCTTGATCGTCTATCTCAACCGGGCGCGGGCGCAGGGATGAGCGACAGCATGACGCGCATCCTGGTCGTCAATCCCAACACGACCCGGAGCATGACGGAGACGATCGCGGATGCCGCCAACCGGGTGAAGAATCCCGGCACCGAAATCCGGGCCGTGACATCCTCGATGGGACCAGTGTCGATCGAGGGCTATTATGACGAGGTCTTCGCGGTGCCCGGCCTGCTTGTCGAGATTGCCAAGGGCGAGCGGGCGGGCGCCGATGCGGCGATCATTGCCTGTTTCGACGACACCGGGCTCGACGCCGCCCGTGCGCTGGCCGACATACCCGTCATAGGTATCTGCGAGGCGGGCGTGTCCGCCGCCGCGTTCATCGCGCAGCGCTTCACCATCGTGACGACGATGGAGCGCTCGCGCCAGCCTCTCGAACATCTGGTCCATCGCTATGGCATGGCTGCCCGGTGCAATGTGCGCGCCGCCGACATTCCGGTGCTCTCGCTCGAGGATCCGGCATCGAATGCAAAGTTCAGGCTGCGTGATGAAATCTCGTTGGCACTGAAGCACGATCGCGCGGAGGCCATCGTGCTCGGCTGTGCCGGCATGGCCGATCTCGTGGACGCACTTCGCGCCGAGTTTGGCGTCCCCGTCATCGATGGCGTGGCGGCGGCGGTGAAACAGGCGGAGATGCTGGTGGCACTGGGGCTCACGACCGCCAAAAGCGGGGCCTATGCAAGGCCGGTATCGAAGCCTTACCATGGCATGCTCGAACCCTTCGCGCCGGCTAGCCTGCTTACCCGATGAAACCAGAGGTCAGACAGCTTTCCCTATCTGAAGTGGCCGAACTGCTGATGTGGGCCAAGGCGGAAGGTTGGAATCCCGGCCTTGACGATGCCGAGCCTTTTCATGCGGCCGATCCCTGGGGCTTTCTCGGCTGCTTCGTCGATGGAAGGTTGGCCGCCGGCATCTCCGCCGTCACATCAGGGCCGGATTTCGGTTTCATCGGCCTCTATATCTGCCATCCGGATTTTCGCGGCCAAGGGCTGGGCCGCAGGGTCTGGGATGCAGGCATGGCGCGTCTTGGCAACCGCGCGATCGGACTCGATGGCGTACCGGCACAACAGCAGAATTACAGCGGCATGGGCTTCGAACCCACTTACCGGACCTGGCGCTATTCCGGACGCTTCTTGCCTGCCAGTGTGGACCCGTCAGTGGTAGCGATCGACGGCGACATGCTTTCGGCGATCTCTGCGTTCGACCGTCGATTCTATCCCGGTGCGCGCGCCGATTTCCTCAACCAATGGATCGATGCGCCGCGCATCGCCCGCGCTATCGTCCGCGATGGCCGCATCGCAGGCTACGGCGTCCTGCGGAAATGCCATGAAGGCTACAAGATCGGCCCACTTTTTGCGGAGGGCAGGGCAGACGCCGCTCTGATTTTCACCGCCCTGTGCAGCGCTGCGCGTGGCGAGACTGTTTCGATCGACGTGCCTGAGGTCGCGGATTTTTCCGTCTTTCTGGCTGAGATCAGCTTTGAAAAAGGCTTTGAAACGATGCGGATGTATCGTGGAGCGACGCCGGATATCGACATCACCCATGTCTTCGGCGTTACGACGCTGGAACTCGGTTAGACCAGGAGCATTTTAACTCAGCAGTCTTGATATCGGCGATTTCGTTTTTGATGGCAGGCTTTGGCCGCGATACATGTCAAACCGGACGTTGGTTCGCGATAAATCAAAAGGCCAGTCTTCGCTGGGAAATGATTCAGTCCTACAGCAATCCGCGCAATTGGTTTCAATTTTAATCATCAATTGGCGCAACTAGAACCACTTGCATTGCAATGGAAGCGGCTTTTGCGTGGTGACCTGCCACTGAGAATTTCCTCCAGAATTGATTAGAGTCCGGCCCATCAGAGGACGGACGAATGAAGAAACAGAGATTTACGGAAGAGCAGATTATCGGTGTGCTGCGTGAGCATGAGGCGGGTGCGAAGGCCGCCGACCTATGCCGCAAGCACGGGATTTCCGAGGCGACGTTTTACAACTGGAAGGCCAAATACGGCGGCATGGAGGTCTCCGAGGCTAAGCGGCTGAAGGCGCTCGAAGATGAGAATGCGAAGCTGAAGAAGTTGCTGGCCGAGCAGATGCTGGACGTTGCCGCACTTCGTGAGCTTCTCGCAAAAAAATGGTAGGGTCTGCCGCCAAGCGTGACGCTGTCGCGCACCTGAAGGCCGTCATGAGCCTTTCGGAACGGCGGGCCTGCCAGATCATTTCGGCCGACCGCAAGATGGTCCGCTACCGATCCTGCCGACCGCCCGAAGTCGAGCTGCGATTGAGGCTGCGAGATCTGGCCAATGAGCGTCGGCGTTTCGGATACCGACGGCTGTTCATCTTGCTTCGGCGTGATGGAGAGCCGTCCGGCGTCAATCGCATCTACCGACTGTATCGAGAGGAAGGTCTTTCCGTGCGCAAGCGCAAAGCCAGGCGGCGTGCTGTCGGCACGCGTGCACCGATCCTGGTCGGGGCGAAGGCAAATGCCCGCTGGTCGCTGGATTTCGTCCACGATCAGTTCGCCTGCGGCAGACGCTTCCGCGTGCTCAACGTTGTCGACGACGTCACGCGCGAATGCCTGGCGGCGATCCCGGACACATCGATCTCCGGTCGTCGTGTTGCTCGCGAACTGACGACGCTGGTCGAACGGCGCGGCAAGCCCGGCATGATTGTCTCAGACAATGGGACCGAACTCACCTCGAATGCTATCCTTGCCTGGTCGAAGGATCACAAGGTCGAGTGGCACTACATTGCGCCGGGAAGGCCGATGCAGAATGGCTACGTCGAGAGTTTCAACGGCCGCATGCGCGACGAGTTGCTCAATGAGAGCCTATTCTTCGGTCTCGATCACGCCCGTAGCGCCATTGCTGAATGGGCCGACGACTACAATCATTTCCGGCCGCACTCATCGCTCGGATACCAGACCCCGGCAGACTATGCCGGGAACCATCGCCCCAACCGGCTCCAACGCTACGCAATATGGAAGCTACGCGTTTCCGCCGGTTGCTCACACCGCGCCATTTGGCGTATCAAAAACCGCCGAGGCTCTAATCGCAGCCGGATGAAAGTTCAGTGGCAGGTCAGTGGCATGCTGACGGTCTGTCGACCGCCGGCACGAGGTCGTGCAGACGTCAACCCTCTGCATTTTCTCCGGTGGATCGTACAAGGCTATTGATATCACTTATATCTGGTGGCAAGGTATCGCTTGTAGAATTTTTCTGCCACTTGGTTCTCTCCACAAGTTTGGATGTCGGGGGCAAGAGTAGTGGGATGGGGTGCGCCTAAAAGTGGTGTTCCGTGTCCACCACAATGGAGTAGGTAATGATGAGATTTGTCTTTGCGATTGCATTGGCCATGCCTCTTCCATCGCTTGCTGCCGATTACATCGAGACCGAACAATACAGCACGCAAAGAACGCCGAGAGCACGTTGCGAAATCATGCAAAGTGGTACTGAATATTGCGTCGAAGGGCCAGTCGAACGCGTTGTCACGAATTGCACCGCCGGGGTCGATTGCCATCACATGCAGAGCGGGCAGCACTACAGCGTTCAGTCGCCGGTCCGGATCGATTAACTCAATCGACATCGGAAAATGCGGCGCCAGCCATTTTGCTAGGCACGCCGGCCTTAGACGCGGCAAAGGACGTCATGTCCCGTTGCTCAAGCAGTATCGACCTGTTTACACCTAAATCTATGCTAATCGAGATCGGGTTCGAACAGATCCAGTCGAATGGCGATAGCCATCAGAACAATCGGCAGCATGAACACCGCCTTGGCGCGCTCCAGCCAAATGTGCCGATGTATGCGCGCCCCACCGGTCGATCGATGTTGAGAAACGGTAACGTAAACCATGCTGCCCTCCGCTCATCTCGTAGATGCACAATCAATAACTAGATGATGGCTGGATTAATAACCCGTTAAGAGAGGCAAAGTTGCATATCAAATAGGGCCCCGGCTCAATTTTCGCGGTTGATCCCGCATCGTCATGAAATCTCGATGATCGTACGAGCGGGATCGGATCCGCACAGGTCGACTGGGCCGATGTCCGCACGTTCATTTGCAGATGATGTTGCCGTTCTTGTCCTTGTGACAGCCCGGCTGTTCGTTGACGGAGCGCTTGTAATAGTAGCGCTGCTTTGCATTGAGATCACCGGAAATAGTGCCGTGGATATCAGTGCTGTTGCGACGGTTGGGGGTGGCTTCGTCCGCGGCTTGCGCGACTGCTGCCAAAGACAGGCCAAGCGCGGCAGCAATGATGGCAGTGATGTTCATGTCGATCTCCTTAGCGAAGGAACGCATAGGCCGCCCAAGGGTTCAATGAAAGAGCAGATTTGCCGGTAACCACCCAGAGCGTTTGCCCTCAGACTTCCGACAACAGGCGGCTGACGACACGATCCGCCGATGCCCGCCACTCCGGCAGCCGGATTCCATATTGCTGCTGGAGCCTCTCGCCGGAGAGCCTCGAATTTGCCGGACGCTGGGCTGGCGTGGGATAATCCGCGGTCCTGATGCGGTTCACCCTTACCGGCGCCCTGCCCGCCGCCCCAGCGGATCTGAAAATGTGCTCGGCGAAATCTGCCCAACTCCCCTCGCCCGATCCGGTAAGATGGAAAATACCCCGAAGGCTCGGCGCGGGATCCGTTGCAAGCCTCCTGGCGGCGGTGATGACGGCCTCAGCGATATCAAGCGCCGATGTCGGGCAGCCGATCTGATCCGACACAACGCCGAGCTCGGCCCGCGTTTCTCCGAGCCGGAGCATCGTCTTGACGAAATTGTTGCCGAACGGCGAATAGACCCAGGCGGTGCGGAAGATCGCGTGGTTTGGCGTCGCCGACGAAACGAGCCGTTCACCTTCAAGCTTGGAAGCGCCATACACCGACATCGTGCCTACCTTGTCGTCCTCGCGATACGGCCGGTCGAGCCGGCCGTCGAAGACATAGTCCGTCGAGAGATGAATGACCGGCACATCAAGCTTCGCCGCCGCTTCCGCGACAGCCCCGGCGCCAATGGCATTGACTGCAAACGCCGCTTCGGGTTCGGACTCCGCCTTGTCGACCGCCGTATAGGCTGCGGCGGAGACGACGACATCAGGCTTTGCCGAGCTGATTGCGTCATACACCGTCGAAGCATCCAGCAGGTCGAGGTCCGGCCGGCCCACAAGAACGATCTCGACATCTCTGTCCGATCCGATCTCGAAGAGCGATTGCGCCACCTGCCCTTGCTTGCCTGTCACCAATATACGCATGATACTCCCATCAGAAGGACGTTGGTCGAAGAGGTCTCGCAGGTCGCCAAGCAGAGGCTGCTTTGCCGGATCGTTCCACAACAGCGCGCGATCATGCGCGAAACTACCGTGGGTGGTCACGAGATAGAAGACTTCCGTGTTGTCGGCAAGCGTGACGAAGCCATGGGCAAACCCAGGCGGCAGCCAGAGTTGCCACTGGGTGGCTTAAGCCCTGTACAGGTGTCCAAACCATCGCACATTGGACCTCAGAAACTTGTGCCGAAGCAGGCCGTGTACCGCCTCGTTCACCGCCGTCTTGAATACCGGATTGAAACGCCTACTTCACTGAAACTCTGCTCGGGAAGCCGCTGGGGAGTTGACATCGATCAAGTGAACGAAGACCATCGCTACTTGATACTGAACCGAGGGGGCATGCGAATGCGGAATTGGCTATCTCCAGTACTGAACGGTCTCGTTCTCTCTCTCCTCCTTCTGCCCAGTGGGGCAAACGCACAGGATGCGGCAGCGCCGCCGCCGGTCACCGTGGCCAAACCGGTGATCCGCGAGGCCGTCGACAGTGACGGCTTCGTCGGTCGGTTCGAGGCCGTAGATGAAGTGAGCGTCCGGTCGCGGGTGGGCGGTTACCTCCAGGAGGTCCGTTTCACCGATGGTTCGCTGGTCAAGAAGGGTGATCTGCTGTTCGTGATCGACTCAGGGCCATTTGCCATCGCGCTCGAGCAGGCCAATTCGCAACTCCAGTCCGCAGAGGCGACGCTGACTTATGCGGATGCCCAGCTCAAGCGCGCGGAAGGCCTCGTCAAGAGCGGCGGCCAATCCATTCAGACCCTTGAGGATCGGCGCCGCGAACAGATTTCGGCGCAAGCCGCCGTAAGGGCCGCCAAGGCCACGGTGGATCGCGCCAACCTCGATCTCGAATATACCAAGATCACGGCACCGATCAGCGGTCGCATCGACCGCAAGCTGATTTCCGTCGGCAACCTGATCCAGCAGGACCAGTCCATCTTGACGACCATCGTCACGCTGAACCCGATCGATTTCTATTTCGATGTCGATGAACGCCGGCTCTTGAACTTCGCCAGCACGGCGCGCGGTCGCGGTGACGACATCCAGCTGGGCGGTGGCGGCGTCGATGTCACGGTAACGATCGCGGACCGCAACCAGAAGCCGTTCGGCGGCAAGCTCGACTTCGCCGAAAACCGGATCGATCAGCAGACCGGCACCATGCGGATGCGCGCACGTTTCGAAAATCCGCAGTTGATCCTGCAGCCCGGCCTCTTCGGCCGCATCCAGGTCGAGGCCTCGAACAAGTATCAGGCGATTCTGCTGCCGGACGAGGCCATAGGCTCGGACCAGAATGAGCGCGTCGTCTATGTGGTCGCAGCCGATGGCACCGTATCCACCAAGGCGGTCCGCCCGGGCCCCCGCCTTTATGGCTATCGCGTCATCCGCGAAGGGCTTGACGGCACGGAAACCGTCATCGTCAATGGACTGATGCGCGCCCGCCCAGGCTCCAAGGTGACGCCTAAAATGACCGAGCTGCCGCAGCAGCGTGACGATGCCCTGCCAGAGGCGATGGATCTGGAGCTCGCCCAATGAGATTTGCACATTTCTTTGTCGACCGGCCGATCTTCGCGTCGGTCGTCTCCATCGTGCTGCTCATCGTCGGCGGCGTCGCCTATTTCCAATTGCCGGTCGCCCAGTATCCGGAAATCGCGCCGCCGACCATCGTCATCCGCACCGCCTATCCCGGCGCCGATGCCGAGACGATCGCCAACACGGTGGCAACCCCGCTGGAGCAGGAAATCAACGGCGTCGAAGACATGCTCTATATGTCGTCCTATTCGACCGCCGACGGCTCCATGGCGCTGACCGTCACCTTCAAGCTCGGCACGGATCTCGACAAGGCGCAGGTGCTGGTTCAGAACCGCGTCGCGATCGCCGAGCCGCGGCTGCCGGAAGATGTGCGCCGCATCGGCATCACCACGGCCAAGAGTTCGCCCGACCTGATGATGGTCATCCATCTGCTGTCGCCGAATGGCCGCTACGACCAGCTCTATTCCTCGAATTATGCCCGCACCCGCATTCGCGACAAACTGGTCCGTCTCGATGGCGTCGGCAATGTTATCCTCTTCGGCGAACGCGAATACTCGCTGCGCATCTGGCTCGATCCGGAAAAGCTCTCGTCCTACGGCATGACCTCGAGCGATGTCGTGCAGGCACTGCGCGACCAGAATGTGCAGGTCTCGGGTGGCTTGATCGGCGCGCCGCCGGCCTCCAGCAACAACGCCTTCCAATATACGGTGACCACCGAGGGCCGGTTTTCCGGTGCCCGCCAGTTCCGCTATGTGATTGTAAAAGCGGGAGAAGACGGCCGACTGGTGCAGTTGCAGGATGTGGCGCGCGTCGAACTTGGCGCCAAGGACTACGTGACCAACAGCTATCTGGATGGCAAGCCCGCCGTCGCGATCGGCATTTTCGCCCGGCCGGGAACCAATGCGCTGGCAGCGTCCGAATCGATCCAGCAGACCATGAAGGAATTGGCGAAGGATTTCCCCCCGGGCCTGGAATACGACATCATCTACAACCCGACCGAATTCATCTCGGAATCGATCTACGAGGTCTACAAGACCATTGCCGAAGCGGCCATCCTGGTTGCCCTCGTCGTGCTTATCTTCCTGCAGTCCTGGCGTACCGCGATCATTCCGATCGTCGCCATTCCAGTCTCGCTGATCGGCACGTTTGCCTTCCTCCTCGCCTTCGGCTTCTCGCTCAACATGCTGACCTTGTTCGGCCTGGTGCTGGCGATCGGCATCGTCGTCGATGACGCGATTGTCGTCGTCGAGAACGTCGAGCGTAATCTCGCACGCGGCATGACGCCCAAACAAGCGGCGCATGTGACGATGGACGAAGTCGGCATCGCCGTCGTCGCCATTTCGCTCGTGCTCATCGCCGTCTTCGTGCCGACCGCGTTCATTCCCGGCATATCGGGCCAGTTCTACCGCCAGTTCGCCGTGACGATCGCGGTTGCGACCGGCATCTCGGCGCTGAACTCGCTGACGCTGTCTCCCGCGCTGGCCTCGATCCTCTTGAAGCCGCATCAGGAGCATCATCGCTCGCGCAATCCCATCACGCGCGTCGGCCAGTTCCTCGCCGGCGGATTCAATTACGGATTCGACAGGATGAGCGCCGGCTATTCCTGGATCGTCCGCCATATGGTGCAGACCGGGCTGGCAATCACCGCGTCATTGATCGTCTTCGCGGGCTTGCTGTACGCAACCTATTTCATGGGCACCACCGTGCCGCGCGGCTTCGTGCCGACCATGGACCAGGGCTACGCCATCGTCGTCGTGCAGTTGCCGGACGGCGCATCGCTTGAGCGTACCGATGCCGTGATCAAGAAAGCCTCCGAGATCGCGAATTCCATTCCCGGCGTCAGGAACGCCGTGGCCTTTGCCGGCTTCAATGGCGCGACTTTCACCAATGCCTCCAATTCCGGCGTCATCTTCACGCCCTTCGATACATTCGAGGAAAGGCTGGAACACGGCCAGAGCGCCAATGCGATCATCGGCCAGCTCTATATGAAAATGCAGAGCATCGAGGAAGCATTCATCATCGCCGTTCCGCCGCCCGCCATCGCCGGCATCGGCAATGGCGGCGGCTTCAAGATGCAGCTCATGGACCTCGAAGGCTCCGACATGCGCCGCGTCCTGGGCGCCGCCTACCAGCTCATGGGCCAGGCGAACCAGACCCCGGGTCTCACAGGCGTCTTCACGACCTTCTCCGCATCGAGCCCGCAATATTTCCTCAATATCGACCGCGACAAGGCCCGCGCCCTGAATGTGCCGATCCCGAATATCTTCGATACGCTGGCGATCAACCTAGGTACATCTTATGTCAATGATTTCAATGCCTTCGGCCGCGTTTACCAGGTCCGTGCACAAGCCGACAAACAGTTCCGTGGCGACAGGGAGAGTATCCTCGCATTGAAGGTCCGCTCGGCGACAGGCGCGCTCGTACCGCTCGGAACCCTCATCGACATCATCGACAAAAGCGGCCCGGCGCTGGTCCAGCACTACAATATGTACGTATCCGTGCCGGTGCAGGGCAATCCCACGCCCGGTGTCGCGACCGGCACCGCGCTTGAGAAAATGGAAGCCCTCGCCAGGGATATTCTGCCGCCCGGCACCACCTTCGAATGGACCGAGCTCGCCCTTCAGGAAAGGGACACCGGCAATACTGCAATCTACATCTTCGCGCTTGCGGTTATCTTCGTCTTCCTGGTGCTTGCGGCTCAATATGAGAGCTGGATATTGCCACTGGCGATCATCCTGATCGTACCACTGGCGATCCTCGCGGCGCTCATCGGCGTCTATCTGAGAGGGATGGACAATAATATCCTGACCCAGATCGGCCTCGTCGTGCTGATCGGCCTGGCGGCGAAGAATGCGATCCTGATCGTCGAATTCGCCCGGCAGGCCCAGGCGGAGGGCAAGAGTGCGGTGGAGGCAGCGATCGAGGCGTGCCACCTGCGCCTCAGGCCCATCCTGATGACCGCATTCGCCTTCATCTTCGGTGTCGTGCCATTGGTGATCGCCACCGGTCCAGGCGCCGAAATGCGCCAGTCCCTCGGTACCGCGGTGTTCTCCGGCATGATCGGCGTGACGTTTTTCGGCCTGTTCCTGACGCCGGTCTTCTATGTCCTGCTGCGCTCGCGCCGTTCGAAAGCCCCGGCATCCCCAGGACCGACCGAAGAAGCCGCCGCGATTTGAGCTTGGGAGCCGGAGACCAGAAGCAACCGCCTAGTTTACCGCCGGAACTCTACATTTCCCGAACATATCGAGTTCCGGCCGGTAGACCGACGTCCTTATATCCATCATCCCCAGCAATGTGTGATAGACGTTGTCATGGCTGAACGATGCGGCGGAGAGCCTTGCCGCGCACGCCCGGTTGAACCCCGAAACCGCATCGTAGTCCGGTGAGGTCCAGGCAATCAGCGGCACATGCGTCTGCTCCTTGGGCGCCGAGGCGAAGGGCGCGCCATGCATATAGACGCCATTCTCGCCAAGCGATTCCCCATGATCCGAGACGAAGAACATCGCGCCGCTCGTCCTCGCCCGGTGCTTGTCGAGAAGCCCTATGATCCTAGCCAGGAAACGGTCGGTGTAAGCGACCGTGTTGTCATAGGCGTTGACGATCTCCTGGGGCGAGCAGTCATCCAACTGGTAGAGACGGCAATCCGGCTGGAACGGCCGGAACGTATCGGGATAGCGCAGGTAATAGGCCGGCCCGTGCGACCCCCGCTGGTGCAGCACCACGACGGTCGGCTCGGTCACCGAGCCGATCAGCGTGTCGAGATCACCTAGGAATATATCGTCCTGGCATGTCCCACTCTGGCAGAGATCGGGATCTGTCCGCATCATGTAGCTCGTATATTTCACGCCATCGGCGACGCCCTTGGCCCCGCCATCGTTATCCCACCAATGCACGTCGATCCCGGCATGCCTGTAGACATCCATCAGCGATTCCCGTCCGATCGCCTTGTCCTTGGAAAACGCCGCGCGCGTGAAGCCCGAAAACATGCAGCGCAGCGATATGCTGGTTTCCGTGCCGCAGCTCGTGACATTGGAGAAATTCAGCACGCCGAGCTTGGCCAGTTCCGGATTGGTATCCCTGGCATAACCGTTGAGCGAAAAGTTCATCGCCCGCGCCGACTCTCCCACCACGATCACCGTGACGACAGGCTTGTTTATGCGTGCGATCCATTCGCCCTTGCGGGCATCCTGGCCATACGGCTCGCGTATCGCGTTGCGATTCTCGACCATCTGCACGGCCACATTGATCGCGGCGGATACCGGTCCCACCGGATTGAGCACTTCCATCATGGCGTTGAAGTCGCGACGCATCGCGGCACGCACCTCGCCGAGACGCGAAACGACCAGCCCGGTGGCGATCAGCGACATCACGACAAGCACTGCGGCATTGGTCAGGAGGCGAGACCGGAACGGACCATAGGTCACCCGCACCGACACCACGAGCAGGCTCGGCACGACTCCGAAGACCAGCATGTGGATATAGAAGCTCGCGGTCAGGAATTCGCCCGTTTCTCCTGAGTTGGTCGCCAGCACGTTCTCGATCATGTTGGCATTGATGATCGTTCCGAACGTATCGGTGAAATAGGATGCGCCCGCCGCCGCCAGGATCGCGAAGATGTAGAAGGGCTTGGCGAGGTAGCGAAAGGACAGCCCCACCATCACGCCGATGAACACCGCCAGCATGGCAACGCCAAAAACAGCAAGGCCCATGCCGCTCTCGAACCCCTCCCAGGCCTTGCTCCAGAAAGTGATATTGGCCGCAGCCAGCAGATAGAGCGCAACAAGCACACCTAGAGTCGTGGCGTTGATCGCGGGACGTCGCGTGAAAAATACGGCCATGCTCTTCCATATGCGTGCTGATTGCGGAATGGCAGCGCATGTAGGCGCAGCATCGGCCGTTGTCCATGGAGCCGCCATCTTTTCCCCGCCGCACATTCAAACTATGGTCCATGCACTCACGGCACGCGAATGAAGGGCAACTGGATGAAGTTTCGCACGATCGGCTTCGCGCTCGCTGGCCTCGTCGGCCTGGCAGGCAGCACCGCCGCGATTGAACTCAGGCTGCCGGCCGAGTGCACGCTCGGGACGGATTGCTTCCTGCAGCAGTCGCCGGATATGAAGGCGGGACCCGGTGCATCGGATCCCTTCTGCGGCATTGCCACCTATGAAGGGCATGACGGCGTCGATCTGCGCATACTGTCGATGAAGGACGTGGCGCGCGGCGTGCCGGTCGTCGCCGCCGCGGATGGCGAGGTGCTGCGGGGCCGCGATGGCGTGCCGGATCACCTGGTGAAAACAGATGCAGATCGTCAGGCCGTCGCCGACAAGGAATGCGGCAACGGCGTCATCATGAGACACCAGGACGGCACCGAGACGCAATATTGCCATCTCAAGCAGGGCAGCATCGTGGTGCGTCCGGGGCAAAAGCTGAAAGCCGGCGACAAGATCGGCGAGGTCGGCGCGTCCGGCCTCGCCCAGTTCCCGCATGTCCACATGACGGTGCGGGTCGGCACGGACGAGATCGATCCGCTCACGGGCCGCAAGATCGGCGATGGATGCGTGGCCGATCCAGCAGACGCCCATCCCTTGTTTTCCAAGGCGATCATGGATGGCCTGCCGCGCGACAAGCCCGATATTCTCGGCTTCGGCCTCGCCGGATCGGTGGTCGATTACGACAAGCTCGCCATCGACGGCCCGCCGGCGAACGCCGCATCCGGCGATCAGGCGACCGTTGTCTGGGGCTGGATCGCCAACCTGAAAGCCGGCGACCGGCTGCGCTTCACCATGGCCGATCCCGCTGGCCAGCCCTTGGTGGACACGACAACCGAACCGCTTGATCGCAACAAGGCGGTCTATTCCGCCTATTCCGGCAAGCGCGGCTCACCGACATCAGGCGACTATGCGATCGGTCTGGAGGTCATCCGCGACGGCAAGGTAATCATCGACCGCACGACGATGGTGAGTGTGAAGTAGTCGGATCGCCTCAATAGGTCGCCCGGCCGCCCGAAAGATCGAAAACCGACGCCGTGGTGAAACTGTTCTCCTTCGAGACCAGCCATGCCACCATCGCCGCTGCCTCTTCGACCGCAAGGAACCGGCCGCGCGGAATCCTCACGCGCATATATTCGATGAATTCCGGCGTCAGCTGTTCGAGAATGCGCGTCTGCGCCGTCGCGGGCGTGATGCAATTGACCGCGATGTCGTAACCCGCGAGTTCCTTGCCCAGCGACTTGGTCAGCCCGATCACGCCCGCCTTGGATGCCGAGTAGGCCGAGGCATTGGGATTGCCCTCCTTGCCGGCGATCGAGGCAATATTGACGATGCGGCCGTAGTTCTGCGCCTTCATACCAGGCACGAAAGCCCGGTTCACGAAGAATGTGCCGTGCAAATTTATGTCGATGATCTTCTTCCACATCACGATGTCATAGGTGTCGAGAGGTGCCGCCGGCCCGGCGATCCCGGCCGAATTGACGACGATCTGCACCGCGCCGCCATTGCTGAGCGTCCGCTCGCGCGCCGCGTCCACCTGGTCCCAGTCCGAGATATCCACCACTTCATGCGCGGCCTGCGCACCAAGTGCCGCAGTGGCGGTCCCCAGCAGGTTCTCGTCCATGTCCCAGAGCGTCACCCGGGCACCCGATTCCACCATCCGCTTGGCCATCGCAAAGCCCAGGCCCTGTGCACCACCGGTTACCACCGCATGCTGGCCTTCTAGATCGATCCTGTTCATGTTCCCTCCCGGACATTTCCTCGGCCCATGCGTAGCTGATCATACGACCGTTGGAAAGCCGCGAGCCGCTCCGCCAGGACCGATCGGCATTCAGCTCAGGCCGAGTCGAAAACGGTGGTTTTCGAGAACCGGAGCGGAGCGTACTTAAGGTACGTGAG
>Ga0307515_10000600_pt1 | contig 83981 bp, 73 predicted proteins | sample 17_EM_MG_FD_194513 | JGI IMG/M metagenome (GOLD analysis project Ga0307515, IMG submission 194513) | Populus trichocarpa ectomycorrhiza microbial communities from riparian zone in the Pacific Northwest, United States - 17_EM | ecosystem: Host-associated > Plants > Roots > Unclassified | place... | reverse complement strand
CACCTCGATGTCGGCTCATCGCATCCTGGGGCTGGAGCAGGTCCCAAGGGTTTGGCTGTTCGCCAATTAAAGCGGTACGTGAGCTGGGTTCAGAACGTCGTGAGACAGTTCGGTCCCTATCTGCCGTAGGTGTAGGAATATTGATAGGATCTGCCCCTAGTACGAGAGGACCGGGGTGGACACATCTCTGGTGGACCTGTTGTCGTGCCAACGGCATAGCAGGGTAGCTATATGTGGAATGGATAACCGCTGAAGGCATCTAAGCGGGAAACCAACCTAAAAACGAGTATTCCCTTGAGAACCGTGGAAGACTACCACGTTGATAGGCCGGGTGTGGAAGTGCGGCGACGCATGAAGCTTACCGGTACTAATAGTTCGATTGGCTTGATTGTTCTCATTGCTTATGTTCATCCTCGATGAACAAAGCCATCTGTTTTGTCTTCACGCTGTCGCCGCAAAGGCGGCTGCGCTGCAGACGGCGCGCCAAACAATTGGCGACGCGCTCTGCGCTTGCGGCCTTTGGCCGGAACGCGGGCAACAAGACGTGTTCAAAGACTAAGAAAGAGAGAGGCAATGCCTCCCTCGCCAGCTTCTCATTTGGTTTGTCACCGTCGCCGGTGACATTCTTGCCCTTAGTTGACCTGGTGGTTATTGCGGGGTGGCTGCACCCGTTCCCATTCCGAACACGGCCGTGAAACGCCCCTGCGCCAATGGTACTCCGTCTTAAGACGCGGGAGAGTAGGTCGCTGCCAGGTCTATTAAAGGCAAGAAAATACCAAATCATGCGCCGCTCGCCGCAAGGCGAGCGATAAGCTGCATGATCAACAAAAAACATCTTCTCTTCATCCTCCGGCCCAAGCCGAAACAACGGGCCGCCCTCAAGCGGCCTTTTTGCTTCGGTAATATGCCGGAAATCTACGGAAAACAGGGCGATCGATCACATAAAGGATCGCACGCCCCTCACAGGAGACAAATTGCTCTCGCAATTTGCTCCGGCAGAAGGCATCACCGCATAGCGGTGACGCAACGCGACAAATCCCTGAAAGGGATTTGCGCAGGTAGTCCGACATTCTGCTACGCAGAATGCAGAGATAGCGCGGGGTGGAGCAGCCCGGTAGCTCGTCAGGCTCATAACCTGAAGGCCGCAGGTTCAAATCCTGCCCCCGCAACCACTGAAACTTGTAACCGCTTCCAGTCAGCCTCCTCCGCAGCGAGGACGGTGCGGAAGCGGGCCAGAAAATCCAGCTTCTCATTGATTTCATTGAACGAACCCGCCCTAACTCGGCGGGCGTACTCGTTTTTGTGCTGCTCTCGCAGGCCGGTGCTGTAGTCCTGAAACGCCTGCATCGAGGCGAGGATGGAAGCCAGCCGGCCGACGATCGTCAGGTCGGGAGACTTGCCATCCGCAGATGGTGAAACCAGCACCTTCTGGACGAGCTCGCGGATGAAGTTGAAATGCCGCTTCACCTCGTCGTGTTCGGTATTGCCGGTCCGCGCCACCGCCGTGAGTGCTGCGATCGCCATCTGGTACATCGACGGATTGATGACAGAGGTGGCTCGGCGCGTGTGATCGTGTCATGGGCCGCGCCCACGGCCCATCCTGCGGCCTTGCAAGCGCTTGACGGAGAGCGAACCATCGGTTCAAGCCCTTGGTCGCTGTTCGTGCCAATTCGGGTTCGGTCAAACCGCCCGTCAGGCCAGACAGCCAGGAGCGCGTGTGCGTTGGTACGGTATAATTCCTGGTAAAACCCGGCAGCAAGGTCGGAGGAAGCCGTTGCCGGTGAGGCCCGTGGCATGCCATGAGTGTCCAAAGGGCGATGGTCTCGGGGCGGCAGGGCAGGGGCGCCAGCAGATTTCGAATGGGACCCGTTTCGCGTTGCATGGGAAGGACAGGACATGACCAAGACGGATATCGCCCGGCGTGTTTACGACAATGCCTGGAAGCTCGACCCGGTCGTGCGCAGCCTTCTTGATACCGATTTCTACAAGCTTCTGATGCTGCAGATGATCTGGCGGCTTTATCCCGAGGTCGATGCGACCTTCTCGCTGATCAACCGCACAAAGGCCGTGCTGCTGACCGATGAGATCGACGAGCAGGAACTGCGCGAGCAACTCGATCATGTCCGCAGCCTGCGGCTGACCAAAAAGGAGATGATCTGGCTCGCAGGCAATACATTCTATGGTCGCAAGCAGATTTTCGCGCCGGACTTTCTCGCCTGGCTGGCGGATTTCCAGCTGCCGGACTACGAGCTTTCGCGCCGCAATGGCCAGTATGAACTGACCTTTCCAGGAAAATGGACCCATACGAGCATGTGGGAAATTCCCGCATTGGCCATCATCAACGAATTGCGCTCGCGCACCGCGATGAAGGAAATGGGGCCGTTTGCGCTGGATGTGCTCTATGCTCGCGCCAAGGCCAAGATGTGGTCGAAGGTGGAGCAGCTGAAAGCCTATCCCGATCTGCGGATTTCCGATTTCGGCACGCGGCGGCGGCACAGCTTTCTCTGGCAGCGCTGGTGCGTGGAGGCACTGAAGGAAGGCATCGGCGCCTCGTTTTCTGGTACGAGCAACGTGCTTCTTGCCATGGACACAGACCTTGAGGCGCTCGGCACCAACGCGCATGAACTGCCGATGGTCGTCGCAGCGCTGGCAAAAACCGACACCGAGCTTGCGGCGGCCCCCTACAAGGTCCTGCAGGACTGGAACCGGCTTTATGGTGGCAATCTTCTCATCGTCCTGCCCGATGCCTTCGGCACGGCCGCCTTCCTGCGCAGTGCGCCAGACTGGGTCGCTGACTGGACCGGCTTCAGGCCCGACAGTGCGCCGCCGATCGAAGGCGGGGAAAAGATCATTGCCTGGTGGTCGAAGATGGGGCGCGATCCTCGCGAAAAGCTGCTGATTTTCTCGGATGGCCTCGACGCCAAGACGATCCTGGAGACCTATCGCCATTTCAAGGGTCGCGTTCGCATGAGCTTTGGCTGGGGGACGAACCTCACCAATGATTTTGCCGATTGCGCGCCGATGGAGATCCGCGGGCTCAATCCGATCTCGATCGTCTGTAAAGTCAGTGATGCCAATGGCCGCCCCGCGGTGAAGCTGTCGGACAATCCGCGCAAGGCCACAGGCGAACCGGCCGAAGTCGAGCGTTATCTGAAATTCTTTGGAACCGAGGACTTCGTCGAACAAACGGTCAAGGTCTGAAGGATCGACTGAGCAACGCTGCGAATATGCCAAGTCTGTCGGCCTTTCTGGCTGCGCTGGAATTTCGAACGCTACACGAACCGCGTTGATACAACAGCCGGATCATGATGGTTTCATGATTGCTAAATCACTGGTCGTGTTTGGAATACTTGGTAGATCGATCAAGTTTGGAGAATCGGTTTGTTGTTTTCGGCAAGCGTGTTTAAATGTGCGAACGGCTGTTCTGGGTCTCGGGGGCGTTCGCATTGATTCCAAACTGGCTCTTGAAGCTCGGAAAGAAACAGCCGCCGCCGGATGAGGAAAGCGGTACGATTCATATCTATGCGTCCGACGCCTCGGTTTCGGTTGTGATGATCACCGTTCTGGGTGTTCAGCCGTCTCACATCGACGAGATCATTGCTGTCGCCAAGGCAAAGTTTTCCGTGCGCCACCGGCTGGTTTTCCTGACGGACAGCCTCGATTTCATGCAGTTCCGTCGGCAAGGCGTGATGTTTGAATATCTCCCCACACGCCACGAACAGCAACGACATGCTGAAGTCATGCCCTGGGACAGTTATCTGAAGGGGCGCTGGGACCTGCTTCTGGCTAAATGGAAACCACTGCACGTCCTCGCCTACGGGCAGAATATCGATACCTATCTTGCAGCCGTATCCGGTAACGTTGCGGAGGCAGGGACGGGTGAGCGCTGAGTTCGATATCCTGTTTGTTGCCGATGCGCGGTTCGAAGGCGGAACCTCGACGGCCATTGTCGTGGAAATACGGGCGGCTGCGCGGGCCGGCTTTCGATGCGGGCTCCTGACAGTCAAGGGGCCGCTTCTTGGCCTTCCCTTTCCGATGCACCCCGAAATTCGCAGCCTGATCGAAAACGGACTTGTCGAGCGGGTCGATCCGTCCATGCCGATCACGGCCGGGATGGTCCTGATCCACCATCCGACAATCATGGCGAACCGTCCGACAGTCCCGCTGCGCATCGAAAGCCGCGCGTTGGTGGTGGTCCTGCATCATCCTATGTTCGACCGCCACGGCGTCCTGCAATATGACCTGTCGATCATCTCGAACAACTGTCGGAACGCCTTCGGGCTGTGGCCCGCTTTCGCGCCTGTCAGCCGGATCGTTCGCAACAGCCTGTCAAGAACCCTGCCGGCGCAGGTGACCGTCCTCGAAGAGGACTGGATGAACCTGATCGACATCGACGACTGGCCGGTGCGGGACGCCAGGCCGATCGGAAAGCCGATTGTGATCGGCCGGCATTCGCGGCCCGACCCACTCAAATGGCCCTCCAGGGAAGACGCCTGGCTTGCCTATCCGCCCGATGGACGACGATATCATGTCCGCGTGCTGGGCGCCGATGACTTTCTGCAGGAAAAATACGGGCCGTTGCCCGGCAACTGGGAGCTTATCCCCTTTGCCTGGACCGGTATCGCTACCTTCCTCGCATCACTGGATTTCTACGTCTACTACCATGATGACAAATGGTCAGAGGCCTTTGGACGTACGATACTCGAGGCCCTTGCTGTCGGACTGGTGGTGATCCTGCCGCAGCATTTCGAGGTCCTGTTCGGTCCCGCGGCCGTCTACGCGACACCGGATCAGGTCGAAACCGTGATCCAGAACTTCGTCTCTGATCCCGCCGCCTATGAATCGCAGCGCAGCAAGGCGCGCAGCTTCGCCATCAACATCTGCTCGGCAGATGTCTACGAGGGGCGGATCGGCCGCCTGCGCGATGCGTTTGGTGTCCCGGCACCACAGCCCAGTGGATTGCCGCAACCCCTGCCGACGCACAACGTGATGTTCGTCTCCTCCAACGGTATCGGCATGGGGCACTTGGCGCGGCAGCTGGCGATAGCGCGGCATCTGCCACCGGAACTGCGGCCGGTTTTCGCGACCATGTCACACTCGATGAAGGCCGTTGTCCAGGAGGGATACCTCGCGCATTTCCTCACCTACCATCGGCACCTGAATGCGGCGACGGAGGACTGGAACCGAACCCTGGCCGAGGAAATCTTCGACCTGCTCACCCATCTTCGCCCGGCTATCTTTGCCTACGACGCCACGGCTGTGTATGGCGGCCTCGTCGAGGCGCTGAACATGTTTCCGAATATCTTCTCCGTCTGGGTCCGGCGCCCCATGTGGCGTGAAAACCACCGGCAATTTCTGGACCTGTCCGCGCATTTCGATGCCGTGATCGAGCCGGCGGAACTGGCGCAGGATTTCGATCATGGGCCGACGAACGCAGAGCGCGGAAACGTCCTGCTCGTGCCGCCGGTTCTGCATATCGAGCCGGAAGAGCGCATGAGCCGCGCAGAGGCCCGGGCGGCCCTCAATCTGCCCGAGGAGGCCACGGTCGTTGCCCTGCAACTGGGGTCGGGTGCCAATTTCGAGATCGGCTCCGTCCGCGAAGCGGTGATTTCCGCCATTCTCGATCGTCCCGATACCATCCTCCTCGACCTGCGTTCGCCCATCGCAGCCGAGGCCGCCGCAGCCCGGCCGGCGCATCCGCGCTACCGTGTCGCGGAACTCTTTCCGAGTTTCCGCTATAGCCGCGCCTTCGATGCCGCGGTCACAGCCGCAGGCTACAATACGTTTCACGAACACGTGCTGGGTGCGATTCCGACGCTTTTCATGCCCAACGAAGCCGACGAAATGGACCTGCAGTTGAACCGCGCGCGCTGGGCGGAGCTCACGGGACACGGCCTTCTGATGCGACGCGACTATGACCTTGCCCATGTGCGGGCGCATATCGAGCAATTGCTCGATCCGGCCGAACGGCAACGCATCGCCAAACGTTGCCGCGCCATCGAATGGACAAACGGCGCGCGGGACATCGGCCGGTACTTCGAGGATCATGCGCGGCTGGTCCGCACGGATTTTGATATCACCCAGCGCTGAGCGACCAAGGACCTGTTGAGGAGGCGCCATGCGAGCGGCATGCAATATCTGCGGCAACGGCACATTCATCGATATGCGGCAGACGGACAGGAGCCTTTTTGTCCGCAAGGGTGTCGTCTGCGAGACCTGCCACTCGCTGGAACGCCACCGGCTTGTCTTCGCCTTTCTGAAGGACAGGGGTCTGCTTGCCGGCAATCGCCGCATCCTGCACATCGCCCCTGAACGCTGTCTTGCACCGATCTTGAGGGCGCGTTTCGGTAAAAACTACATCCATGGCGACAAGGATGTCGGGCGGTATTGCGACCGCGGCGCTGTTGAACTCGATCTTTGCCATGATCTCGGTCAGTTCGAAGAGGGCACCTTCGATCTTGTGATTCACAACCATGTCATCGAACATGTTGCCTGCGATTATCAAACGGTCCTGAAAAAGCTCGACGGACTGGTCAAGCCCGGCGGATGGCACATCCTGTCCGTGCCATTCATGCCCGGCGGATATCGCGAGGCATCGCACGAGGATGATGAAAACTGGCGCATCGAACATTGTGGCCAGTGGGACCACTGGCGGATCTTCTCGCCGGAGGATTTTCACGAAACGCTGGGCGCCGTTCTGTCCATCCCGGACAGTTACGACGCCACCAGGATTTTTTCGCCGGAACGCCTCGCGGGCATGAACATACCCGAAAGCGCTTGGTACGGACTCAACAACAATGCGGTTTTTTTCCTGCAGAAAGCAGACCATAGTTGAAAGCGGCCTGGCGGGAAAACTGTCAGGGCGTGGGTACGAAGCGGTCCGCAAAAGTCGCCGCTTTCTTGAGGCCCGTCTTGCCGAGTTGCTTCGCCAGCGGCGGAACGGCGGCCTTGGCCGAAGCTGTGCCGCCTTTTTCTGCTAGAATTAGCCAGTTCAGCGCCTGCTGGGCGTCGCGTTTGCCGCCAACACCATCTCTGTAGAGCGTTGCGAGCTTGACCTGAGCGGCTCCGTATCCGCTCAACGCGGCGCTTTCGATCCACTGTCTTCCCACCTGTAAGTCTTTCTCGCCGCCGACACCTTCGATCAGCACCTCGCCGTACCGGACCTTTGCGGGGGATTGCCCATTTCGGCGGCGCCCTGCAACAGGATCCGCCCCTGCTGTGCGTCCTTCTCCACTACATCTCCGGCAATGTAGAAGCCGGCAAGCCGCTGCATGGCCGGCGCAAAACCCTGTCGAGCAGCACGCCAGAACCAGAAGACGGCCTTTTCCTTATTTTCCGGCACGCCTAAGCCTTGCAGGAAGATCAGGCCCAGATTGTATTCGGCAAAGACGTTGCGCTTTGCCGCACCCAGTACATACCAGTAGCGCGCCTCGTTCAGGTTCTTGTCGACACCGCGCCCATCCCGATAGACATCGCCCAGCGAGCGCATGGCGATGGGAAAGCCCTTTTCGGCGCCCATGCGGTAGATTTCCCGCGCTTCATCGTGGCGACCCGCCGCGTCGATCGCACGCGCATAATTGACGAGGATGCGCAGGCTGTCGGGGAATTGCTTCAAGGCCTCCAGACATGCCGGGATGGCCTTTTCGGGAACGATCTCCTTGAAATAGACCCCGACCGACGGATCCGCGATCTCCTGGACGTGGCCGGCCTGCCGGTCGCATTCGGTAATTTCCGGATAGAGCGGCGTTTCCTCGAATTCGGCAAATTGCGGGGAGAGCTTGGTGTTGAGGCTCGTGACCTCACCGAGACTGCCCTTCGACAGATCCTCCAGCCGCAACCGGGCGAGCTTGGCGAAAAGACCGTCCGGATATTTTTCAAGATAGTCGCGGTACCGGTCTGGATCGCTGGAGCCGACGACGTCATTCCAGGTCAAAAGGTCGCTCGACGTGTCAACCGTCCGGTTGACCGGCAGTTCCAGGGCGGCGACGTCCGGCGCATTCGCCTCGGTGTTCGCGTCGGCCTTCAGCCGCGTCTCGGCAATATCCGCAAAGAGCCCCTGCGGAAACGCATCACGATAGGTCGCATAGGCTTTCTGCGTGTCCGCTGTCGCGGCCACTTGCCAGGCCTGTGCATCCTGTGTCGCCTCCACCGAGAATTGCGGCTCGTCCGCCAATGCGGTCTTGAAGAAGAAATCCTTGATCAGCGAGGAATTGTCCCAGGGGATCTGCACCCCTTTTGTGTCATCGACGACCCGTTCGCGCACTCTCTTGAAAACCTGCTCGATAGGAAGGCCGGGCGTTGTCATCACCTGCGCCAATGCCCTAGTGAATGGGCTGTTCTTGCCGCGTCCGTCGGTCGCCACCTGGCCCGGTGCAGTCGCATAGGCGACATAGGTTCCAAGCGGCCCGGTCGTCCGGGCAAGGCCGCGTGTGGCGCCGTTTGGTGTCGCGCTTCCGGTGCCTGCAGAACGGTTGGTTTCCAGAGGGTTATTGCGGCAGGCGTCCAGAATGAAAATGGCGATCTTCGGCTGTACCCGGGCGATCTGCTCAGTGACCAGTTTCAAGCTGAAGGCCTCGAACGGAAGACTTGCCGAATCCGACAGCTCGCTGTCGATCGGAATCAGATAGTTCTCGTTCTGGTACTGTATGCCGTGACCGGCGTAGAAGACCACGACGCTGCTCTCCGGACCGATTTTCGATGAGAGGGTTTTCATGCCCTCGATGAATTTTTGCTGCGTCGCATCGACGATGGTGATCGTCTCGAACCCCACGGCCTTCAGTGCGCTTTCCATCAGATGCGCATCTTCGACCGGATTGGGCAGTTTCGGCAGCGATTTATAGGTTGAATTGCCGATAATCAGCGCGATCCTGGCATCCTCCTGGGCACGCGCCGCGCCGAGGCTCAGCAACAGGATAAAAAGGACCGCCGGAATTTTCGTCGCCCACATCTGCTTCCCCCATCCGCTCCTTCGGACGCATGACCGCCCCATACGGCAGATGGTAGGGCATCCTGATGCAGGGTCAACCAGGTGCGTCCGCGTCCAGGCCGCCCAGCCAGTCTTGCAGCCGCCCTGTCCGGGCTGACTGCTCGCCGCCCGGGGCAGCCGAGAAAACCGCCACAACCACGGTTGCACCGGTCCCGTTCAGCTTCAGCGAAATGCGGAAAAAAGCATCCTCTTTCGCAGCATCATTGCTTTCGACGACCGGCTCCACGATCGGCCTCGCAGTCGACGATCCGCTGATATGCAGGGATATCTGCTTGCCGGTGAGGGTGAGCTCCACACAGTTTCCCCGTAGGATCACATCGGCCTGCGTGTGGATATTCCACTCCACGTCACAGGTTGCGGATTGATCGGGCTTTGGTGACAGCCGGTCGACAATGATCACCGTGCCGTCCTCCCAGACTGCAAAGCCGCGAAGATGCGTAAAGGGCGCGTCGGGATCGTCGATGCGGCAGGCAATCTGCTGAACCTCTGCATCCGACTGCACGGCGACGAAATCGGCTCTGGCATCGAGAGATTGATCACGTTGCTCGAACGTCACGGTGTTGTGAGCACGGGTGCGGGTCCGGAAATGCGTGAACCGCTTGTCCGGATCGAAATAGCCGGTCGCGGCGTAATCTTCGCGGCCGAGGTCACTGACGAACCGTATGCCCTGATATTCAAGGATGAAGGTGCCGAGATCGAGATGCGCGTGGTTGGTGCTGTTCAGGCCGCCCTGTATCGCAAGATAGACGCCCGGCTGCGATCCAGTGCTCTGCACGGTCGCATAGCCTGCATCCGAAAACGTCTCGGTGGATCGGCGTGCTGCGCGCGGTAGCACCGAGGGCGGCGGCGCATACCAAAGCAGGTCGAGCGGATGCAGTTCTCCCGGGGACTGCCACTGCCAGTGCGCCGCCTCCACATCGTCACTTCGTTGCGCAAGCCAGCCATACACAGGCAGACGGCGGCTGGTTGCGATACTGTCGCCGGAATCAAAGACCATGCCCGAGGGCCCGGTGAGGGCGCGCCCGAAGCGCCATGTCTGTGCAAAGGCCGGAAACTCGTCCATCCGCAGCAAGGTGCTCCCCTTGCTCTCGAGAGCGGCGAAAGCCAGCACGGCAAACCGCGTCGCATATTCCCAATATGCCGCGCCTTCCGGCCATCCGCCATCCTTGCCGTAGGCCGCAAGGCCAATCCGAATGGCACTGCACGCCCGTTCCAATACCTCGGCGCTGATCTTCGCGTCTCTCATCACAACCGCCGCGACAATCAATCCACTGCAGCAAACGATATTCCAGTTGGTCGGGATCTTCGTCCAAGCCGAGCCGCCGATTAGTGAGTGCAGTCCCGGGGAAAGGCCGAAATCGATGATTGCGGCGTCAATGATCTTCTTCTCGCCGGATGTGAGAAGAGGCGTGCACCAGTCGCGGCCGATCGCCACCGCAGCCGTCATCTCGGCCGTGTCGATGAAATGCGACCTGTTCCAGTCAGGAAAGGCCGAGACTGCCAGCATCTCGTCGATTAGCCGCCGCCGATAGATCTGCCCCCCCGTGAGGAAAAAAGCCACGCCCAGATGAAAGACCCGGTCCGCCATCAGCCGCGATGTCGGCAGCATCACCGGTCGTTTGGCCTCGAAGCGGCGCTCGATCAGGGGCTCCTTCAAAATAGCCCGCGCCTGGGCCAGGATCGTTTCAGCAAGGGCTCTCGCATGCGCGCGATCAGCCGCACGCCGGCGGAGCGCAGTGGGATCGTCTCCCTTGAGGAACAGCACGCAGACCTCCGATCATCTTCGATAGGGCCAGTTGCGCTGCCATCATCATGCCAGCCGTCTGTCCAGATAAAAGAGGCTACGTGGGTGTAGAAAAATCTACAAGTGGCCGACAGATTTCAGGTCGCAGGGCGCGTCTTTAAGTTGTATATAGAGTTTTAGTGCTTCAATTCATTGAAGCGAACGTTCGCTATAGATAAAAATGGAGGTATTCTGATTGGTTCCTTCGTTTCCTGTTGACAGATACTCTTTTACTGAGCACAGTTTGCCAATCAAACATACTTATTGCTGCATTTTGTCATAAATGATTTTCCCTCTCGTAACCCGGTGTCGCGATGACGAAGTTTTTGACAGGAAAGATCGCTGCGATGGTCGCCATGCTGGCGGGCAGCATGGTCATAACCGGCTGCGAAACAACCGCGGGCAAGCCCGAGATCTGCCGAACAAAGGGATCTTCGGCAAATCAGCGCTGCGCCAAGGTAAACACGCCTAAAGCTAGACCAAAAGCAAAAGCAAACTTTAAAGCTAAAAAGAAGAGCGCGCCCACAGTATCTTTAACGAATAGAAACCGATCAAATTACTGATACTCCTTAGCCGGCGCTAAAGATCGGCGGGCGCCCAATGCTTGAGGTCGCTCCGTGACATCCATCCGATTGCTGGTGTTGTCGTTTTTGACTCTGGTTGTTGTCATGACCGGACCCGTTGCTGCTGCAGAACCCGAAAGGCCGGTTCGAAAGCTGGCGCTTGTGATCGGCAACAAGTCATACGAAAAACTGCCGGCACTCAAGAATTCTGTTGCCGATGCCGAGTTGATCTCAGGCGCATTGCGGCAGGTCGGCTTCGACGTTACGCTGCTGACCAATGCCGACAAGACGGCGATGGGTCGCGCGATGGTGGACTTCCGCAATCGCATCCAACCGGATGACATCATCGTCATCTACTTTGCCGGCCACGGCATCCAGGCGAACGACGAGAACTATCTGGTTCCGGTCGATGCGGCATTGAGTTCCGTCGAAGACCTTCCATGGTTCGCGATCGCCGCAAATGAGGTCGTGCGGCAGTTCGAAGCGTCCCAGGCAGGGTCCCTGATTTTCATTCTCGATGCCTGCCGCGACAATCCCTTCTGGAGCGGCCAGTCCAAGACCAGGTCTGTCGGCGGTGGAGCGACGCGCGGCCTTGCCAGAATTGCCAGCAACAAGACCGGCACGTTGATTGCCTTTTCGACATCGCCTGGCGCCGTTGCGCAGGATGGCAGCGGCGTGAACAGCCCTTATACCACGGCGCTCGCCGAAACCCTGGTCGAGCCGGGCCAGTCGATCGAAACGGTTTTCAAGCGTGCACGCGTCAAGGTCGTCAAGGCCACTGAAGGCAAGCAACTCCCTTGGGAGAATTCGTCCCTGATCACCGATATTGTTCTTCAGCCGCGCCCTGGCGAGCGCACGATCATCGAAGCCAGCCCTTGCGACCTCGCCGCCGCCCACCCCTCCGATCCGGACCGAATTGGCCCCAGCGTGGACTATGCCAATCTCGATCCGAACATTGCCATCCCGGCCTGCGAGGCCGCGGTCAAGCAGGACCCGGCGAATATGCGGTTCAAGACCCTGCTTGCGCGGGCGCTGGATAAGGCAGGTCGCGGCGAGGAGGCCCGCGATCTCAATGCAGTCGCGATGAAAGCCGGCAGCCTGGCGGCCTATCACAACATGGGCAATCTCTATCGCAAGGGCCTCGGCGTCGAAAAGGACCTGCCGAAGGCCTTCGAACTCTACCTCTATGCTGCGGAACGCGGCCATGTCGAGGATATGAGCAATGTCGGCTACATGTACATGCAGGGGCAGGGGGTAAAGCAGGACTATGCCCTTGCCCTGAAATGGCTGTCGATGGCAGCGGAAGAGAACTGGTCCTGGGCGCTGGACAAGATCGGGCTCATCTATCTCAAGGGATTGGGAACGAAAGCGGATCAGGAAAAGGCCATAGATTATTTCCAGAGGGGAACCAATCTCGGCGACCGCGGCTCGATGGTCAATCTGGCGACGCTCTACATGAAGGGCAGCGGGGTCAAGAAGGACAACGTCGTGGCCCGCGACCTGTTTGCGCGCGCTGCCCGTCTCGGCGCCGTCGCCGCCTATATCAGCCTCGGCAACATCTATGCCGAAGGCAAGGGCGGCATCAAGATCGACCCGATGGAGGCGGCCTTCTGGTATACACTTGCCTCGCGCGAGGGCCGCGAAGAGGCGCTCAAGCAACTCCAGGGAATATTGTCTGGGCTCTCCGAAGACGACCGCCAGCAACTCGATGAAAGGCTGGAAGACTGGTCACGGCAGAAGTTCGGCTAAGTATATGGCTCGATATCGGCCTGTAAGCGGACAGCGTCAGGAGAAATCTCAAAGGCGGCGGACGCCAAATCAGGAGTGCAGGATCCGCTCGAGGACAAAGAGGCAGTCTGCATCCTCGTCTACCAGTTCGCAGCCGCCTTCTTGTTCGACGGACGAGCAGATCAAATCCACCTTTCCTTCGTCGTAGTCGGTCAGCGAAAGCAGAATGTTGCGCAACTCGCGAAACTCGACCAATGCCGGTGGCCGGACGAGAAGGCCGTCATGCCAGGAACTCATCTTGATTGCAGGGTGCATAGCGTTTCTCCTGTGATAGCCATTTGTGAACGATAGCTGTCCCGCCGTCGATCACGACAATTCGCTATTCCCAAGCCGCGATGCCTGCGTCGAAATCCAATCCATCTGATTTCACTGCGAAATTTCTCTCTTCGTCGCGAGCGTGAGGCAGGGTGCGCTTGGCCTATTCGACGAACACCCGGACACTGGCGGCACGTCCAACGGCATCGATGACGGTCAAGGTCGAATAGCCGCCGCCATCGGGGAGCCACTGGCTGGTGCGGCGTCGGGTGGTTTCCGATAGCAGCTTGCCATTGGCAAGCCAGCGGAAGGGCGCGCGACCGCCCTGCAGTTTCAGCGCCAGCGGCATGAGTTCGCCACCGGACGCGGCACCGAGTTCGACGCGCGCACCTTCCGGCGGATAGACGATCTGGGGTGCTGGCTCGCGGCTGGAGGACGACAGGAGCCCGCTGGACGTCATGGAAAAACGCCGCTGGCTGATCGGCAGTTGCGTCTGCGAGATCCGCACGGCACCTGAAGGCGCGCCGGGAAGGGTGGTGATCGCGACACCGGATTTGGCAAAGGCCTCGAACAGGATCGGGGCGGCGCTGCCGTAGCCGGTGATGCCGGGTACTGCGCCATTGTCGGGACGACCGACCCAGACGCCAAGCACATAACGACCATCGAAACCGACAGACCAGGCGTCGCGATAGCCATAGCTGGTTCCGGTCTTGTAGGCGATGCCGTGCTGGCGACTGCCGGATGGCGGGATGACGCCAGAGAGAATATCCGCCACGTGCCAGGCGGCGACCGGTTCCATCAGCGGCTCGCCGATGATCCGTTCGGGCTGTTCCTGAATGCCGTCGCCGAGCCTTACCGGCTGGCCGCGATTGGCAAGCCCGGCATAGAGCTGTACCAGGTCCTTCAGCGTGATGCCGACACCGCCGAGACCGATGGCAAGGCCGGGCGGCTCGTCTTTCGGCAGTGACGGTCGGACATCGGCGCGGCGGAAGCGAACCATCAGCCGAGTCGGCCCGACAGCGTCCAGCAGCCGGATCGCCGGGACGTTCAGGGAAAGCTGAAGCGCCTGGCGGATGCTGACATCGCCCTGGTAGCGCATGTCGAAATTGCGGGGTCTGTACCCGAAGAAATCCGCCGGCCGGTCTTCGATGACGGTTTCCTGCGAAACCAGCCCCTCCTCGAAGGCAAGGCCATATATGAAAGGCTTGAGGGTCGAGCCAGGGGAGCGGGTGACGCGGGTCATGTCGATCCAGCCGGACCGGCTGGCATCGAAATAATCGGCCGAGCCTAATTCGCCGACGATTTCGCCGGTTCGGACATCGGCCATGACCATGGCGATGGAGACCTTCGGGTCGAGCCTGGCAGCGGCATCCCGCGCAACACCTTCAAGCCCCTGCTGGATACGCCGCCGCAAGGTGGTCCGGTGCTGCTGCGCCGTCGGCTGCCGACGGAGCGCCGCTTCCGCGACATGGGCGGCGAAGGCCGGCAGTTGAAGGCGTCGGGACGGTACGGCTTCCAGCGTGGCCCGGCCCGCTTCACCCGCGCCGATCACGTCGGATACGGCCATGCGCTCCAGCACACGAAGACGCGCTGCTTCGGCGGCAGCAAGGTGACGGTCGGGACGACGTCGTTCCGGAAGCTGGGGCAGGGCGACCAGAAGCGCGGACTGCGCTACCGTCAGGCGCCTGGGTTCCTTGCCGAAATAGGCAAGGCTTGCCGCGCGGATACCCTCGAGATTGCCGCCATAGGGCGCATGCGTCAGATAGAGATCAAGGATCTCCGCCTTGCTCAAACGTCGCTCGATCTGCAGGGCACGGGCGATCTGACGGAGTTTGGCGGTGAGCGAGCGACCTTGACGGGGCTCGATCAGCCGCGCCACCTGCATCGAAAGCGTTGAGGCACCGGAAACGATCCGGCCATTGCCGATGAATTGCGTCGCCGCGCGCAGAAGCGCCAGCGGATCGACGCCGCGATGTTCGGCAAAACGCTGGTCTTCATAGGCAACCAGCATGCGGATGAATTGCGGATCGACATCCTTTGCCGTGGTCTTCAGCCGCCACAGGCCTTCGCGGGTGGCAAAGGCCCGCAAAAGTTGACCGTCGGCGTCCAGAACCTCGGTCGAAACCTCATAGGCCTTGTCGAGCGGCGGCGGGTACACCCTGTCCGCCGCCCGCAAGCCGAAAAAGCCGGAGACGGCCAGCAGGAGGCTCACGAAAACGCCGATGCCGATGGTGCGCAGGATCGCCATTATTGCGCCGCGACGACCTCCATGCGGCTGGTGGCCGTGCGGGCCGACAGTTGCGGACGATACATGTCCTCGACGCTTGCCGCCGGATGATCATACGTCCCGGGCGTCACCGCGCGGACCACATAGGCCAGCGTGATTTCCCGGTTGTCGCCGGTCGCACGATCGAAGGCCGCGACGAAACGGTCGCTACGGAATTCCGTATGGGCTGCTTCGACTTCGCCGATCCAGTCGAAATTCGACAGTTTGGCGCTGTCGACGAGGCCCGGATTGTCGATCTCGAAGCCGGCGGGCAGAAGATCCGTGATCAGCACGCGCGACGGCCAGTCATTGGTTTCGGTGACCTTCAGCACGACGACATAACGCTCGTTCTGCTGGGCCTGGCTGACATTGGCTTCAGCGCCGTCCAGTGTGTAGTAGCTCCGCGTGATCGCAAAGCCGTCGCCGCCGGCGGGCAGCGGCTGTGCCGGTGCGGCAATCGTCGTCACCACCGCGGCAACGGGATCACTTGTCCGGTTTCGAATCGTCACAGGCTGCGCCAGAAGGTCATCGCCGGTGACGCGGGCGGAGTAGGTTCCGGCTTGCGCCGCACCGTTGATCTCCAACTTCAGGTCCTGATCACCATCCTGGATGGCACGGGCGGCCAGCAGCATCCACGTCTGTTCCTGGGTGCTGGTATACCGCTTCTGCTCCCATTCACGGGCAACGATCTTTGACAGGGCCGGAATGATCGTCGGTACGGGTCGGCTCTCCGCGGCCAACGCCAGAACGGCAGCATCGTCGCGCAGCGACGAGCCATAGTCGGAACGCTTCAGGCTGACATTGACCAGTCCGCTCGACATCTGGAGAGAGTCCTCGAAGATGCGCATGGCGCGCTGCGCATCGCCATAAAGCGCAAGCGCACCGGCAATATGGGCGCGGGCCAGCGGCGTCGGGAATTCCGACAGTTTCGTATCGGCATAATAGCGCAGGTCGCTGATCGAGGCCTTGCGGTTGCGGGCCAGCACATAGAGCGCATAGGCAATTTCGTTGCCCTGATCCCTGACATTGACGTCATAGGACAGCGAATTGCGCAGGTTTTCCAGCGCCTGCACCATGGCCTGCTCCGGAACGTCGTATTTCTGCTCGCGGGCGCGGGTCAGAAAGTCGCTGACATAGGCGTCCAGCCAGAGATCGCCGGAGCCCGGGCTCCAGAGACCGAAGCTGCCGGCCGATGACTGGTAGGCGAGGACACGATAGATCGCTTCCTGCACCCGCTTCTTGACCTCGCCATCATCGGCGATGCCGGATTTCTGAGCCATTTCGCTCAGATAAAGCAGCGGCAGGGCGCGGCTGGTCGTCTGTTCGGCGCAGCCATAGGGGTAGCGGTCGAGCGTCATCAGCAAGGCGGGAATATCGAAAGCTGACGAACGCGATACGTTCAGGCTCACCGACGCGCCCTGCAGAACGCTGTCGGCAAGAAGCTCGCCGTCCACCAGCAGGCTGCCGTTCGGCGGAATGGTCACGGGACGGCGGATGGTGATCGGCAGGGACGCCGGCCGGACCGGAACGTTCAAAACCTGTTCCAACGACAATCCGGACGCATTCGACAGTTTGACCGAGATGACGCCGGCGCCGTTGTAGCCCCCCATGAGCGGAAGGGTCAGATCGAATTTTCCGCCGGCAGCCAGTGCGACCGTCTGCGTGGCGGCAACCGGATCGACGGTAACGACCGGATTGCTGGTGACCTGCAACTGGTAATCGCCGGCGGGCGCGTCGGTGTTGGCGATGTCGAGGCGCAGTTCCGAGAGATCTCCAGGTGCCAGGAATTTCGGCAGGCTGGCGGTGACGACGATCGGATCGCGAATGATCACGTCTGCCGTGGCATGGCCGACGCCCGTCTTCGACCAGGCAACCGTCATGATGCGGGCCGTTCCGTTGAATTGCGGGATGTCGAAGCTGATGATCGCCTTGCCGTCGGCATCGAGCTTTACCGGGCCGGAGAAGAAAGCGACGAGCTGTTCCGTCGGCGGATTGCCCTGCAACGGCATCTCCGAGCCGTCACCACCGGTGCGCAGACGTCCCGTAGCCCCCAGCGAGCCATCGATGAGCCGGCCGTAGAGGTCACGGATTTCGAGCCCGAGCCGGCGCTGGCCAAAATACCAGCCATCCGGGTTCGGCGCTTCGTAGCGCGTCAGGTTGAGAATGCCGACATCGACGGCGGCGACCGTGACATAGGCGTCTTCCAACCCTGCGCCGGCAACGGAAACCGGAATGTTCAGTGTCTGGCGCGGCAATGTTTTTTCCGGCAGGTCAAGCGTGACGGCCAGCTTGCGCTCGGCGGGATCGACGGTCAGCCATTTGATGCCGATGGCGCGCATCGGCATACGGCTTTCCTGCGCATCGCCCGGGCGGAACAGCGTGGCCGTGAGGTAGGCGCCGGCCCCCCATTCGGCGGTAACCGGAATTTCGACCTCGCCACCTTCGGCCGGAATGCTGACGTTTCTGGTCGCGATCAGCTTTTCGGCCCCGATGGTCACCATGAGTTCGCCGGCAAAACGCGGACTGACCTTGAGTTTCGCGGTTTCGCCGATGGTGTAATTTTCCTTGTCCAGCGCGATTTCGAGCCCGTCCGGGGTTTCCGTCGAGGTCGCCTCGACATACCAGCCGGCGTCGAACTCGACGCTCGAGGTCGGACCGTCGATCGCGGTCGTCTCGATTTCCAGCCGGTAGCGACCCCAGGTGACAGGCAGCGCAATTTCCGCGCCATCCGTCGTCGCGTCGACCGTTCCATTGGCGATAAGCTTGGTCGACGTCACCGGCTCATAGCGCCAGGATGTGCCTTCGCGATACCACTGGTAGTTGCGCTCGACGCTGACGAGCTTCCATCCGAGGCCGGCCATTGCCTGCTTCTGACCCGCCGCATCGATGGCGATGACATTAAATTTGCCGACCGAATTTTCGGCGAGATCGCCGGAGAACTCGGGCTTGATGCCGATCATCGCCCCTATCGATTTGACCGGAAGGGTCAATGTCCGCTCGACGGCACGGCCGCCGGCTTCCTTCATGCGCAGGACGATATCGGCATTCAGGAGTTGCGTTGTCGAGGGAACCTCGCCGAGCGTGACGTCGAAGGTCGCCTTGCCGTCCTCGTCGAGAACATCGAGGCCTTCGAGTGCCGTGCGGCTGTCTTCGTTCGCCTCTTCGTCTGCCAGACCGAAGAAGTAGCCGGGGAAGGCTGCACTCTGGCGGGTCGGCTTCAAGGCTACATCGCCTTCGATTTCAAGCCCCGCGGCCGGCGCGCCATAGAGATAGCGGCCATCCACGGCAATCGCTGTCACAGCCTCCGGGTCGATCTCCTTGGCCGCGCTCGTCAGGTCGAATTCGATCCTGTCCGGCACGAAATCATCAACCATGAACTGTTTTTCGGCAATCGACGTGCCTTTTGGATCCGTGAAGATCTGCATCGTCCAGGTGCCGCGCATGGAATTCGTCTGCAGCGGCAACTCGAGCGTATGACCGCCCGCCACGCCGCCATCGCTGACCATGCGGCGATCCTCGACGCCGTCCGGGCGCAGGAAGACGAAGGTCAGCGGCAGTTTCTCGACGGCATTGGCTTCGCTGTCACGCGCCAGTGCCGAAATATGCACGGTCTCGCCGGCGCGGTAGATGCCGCGCTCCGTCCAGGCCAGCACGTCGATGGCGCCCGGTGCCGCGCGGCCGGTGACGCCGCGGTCGGACAGATCAAAACCGGCCCGTGTCATGTCGAGGAAAACATAGTCGCTGTCGCCACTGCGGGCGGTTATGACGGCAGGTGCCATCGCCGCCGTGCCGCGCATCAGGCCGGCGGTAAAGGTGGCACGGCCTTCGCCATCCGTCGTCGCCGTTCCGAGAATCTCGTTGTTCTTGGCGAGAAGTTCCAGCGTGGCGCCGGCCATCGGTTTTGCGCTGGCGAGCGATCGGGCAAAGACGTTCAAACCGTCCGTTCCGGCATAGGTGGAGATGCCGATATCCGAGACGACGAACCATTGCGTCGCCTTGGTTTCCCATTCATCGCTGCGCGCATTCGAAGACATGGCCGTCAGAACATAGACACCTGGCTTGCGCTCCGGCAAAGCTTCGTCGACCGGAAAGCTGGTGATCACGTCCTTGTTGAGTTCGGATGTCAGATCGATCTTGCCCTGCCAGACCAGTTCGCCGCTTTCGTCCTGGATGCGCTGGGCGCTGTACCCGTCCATCTGCGTCAGGAACTGCGAATTCGTCAGAAGACTGGCGATGCTGCGGTCGCCGACCCGGTAAAGCTTCAGGTCGGCGCTTTGGGTGTTGACCGAAACGATCGGAATACCGCGCCGCGCCGTGCTTGGCAAAACAAAGCTATCGCCGGTGAAACGAACGCTGGCCGAACGGTCCGGCACATAGATGTCCAGATCGACCTGCGCGTCCAGCGGCTCGTCGACGGAGGAGGGCAGGCCGGCGCGGAAGGCGAGCTTGTAGCGCTGGCCATGGGTCAGGCCCTCGATGCAGATGTCGTTGCCCTTGGCTTCGACGGCCTTCGGCGCGCCGCCGTCGATCGTGACGAATGGCGTGTAGTCCGTGCCGATCTTGACCAGCGGTTCGGAAAACTGGACGCAGGCGCGCGGGTTGGCGCTATCGGCGTCGATGGTGTTTCCAACCATCCGGAAACCCTGACGGGATTTCAGATCGACATAGGCTGCGCGCACGGTCTGGGAATCGACAAGCGCAAGGCTCGCCTTGTAGGCGCTCAGCGCGGCGCGGAAATTCTCGGTGTTGCGAAAGGCGGCTGCAAGTATAGCCAGCGCATCGGCGCGGCTCTGTGTCGTGCGGCTGAGCAGATAGCCATTGAGCGCGCTGAGCTGCGCATCGGCTGCGATGCTCGAACTGACGGATGCCCGGTTGCCGGCCCGCGCCGTCTCGATCCAGAGATCGCCGTTTTCCGGGGTGATGGCAAGCGCACCCTTCAGCGTGTCGACGGCCTGCTCGATCTGCGAAAGGCCCAGATTGGCGCGGGCGATCGCTTGCAGGCCCTCATAGCCCATCATCTGCTGACCGGCCGTCAGTGCGAGCCGCGCCTTCTGCTCGCGCGCCTGCTGGAGCAATTCGTCGGAGACGAAATCGAGTTTCGGCGCAGCCCCGATATCGGGATCGCCATCGACCTTGACGACCTTGCCGGCGACGGCACCGGCAAATGTGTTCAGCTGATTGAAGTCGGTCTTCAGAAAACACCATTTCACCTTCGGATTATAGGTGAAGGCCCGGCACGACTGATCATCCAAGCAGGAGGTCTTGCATTGGTCGAGCGACACATCCTGCACGGTGCGAAGGTCGAAGCCGAAATAGTCGCCGTCCTGGGTCGTGACGATGTCACGGGCAGGATCCGCAGCACCCGCCGTCTGGCTGGTGGCAAGAGCAATCAGGAAAGCGGCTGAAAACCCGATGAACGCGCGCATAGACATAAGTCCTCCCACCGCTGCCCGTCTCGATGGCCGTATGTTGAAACTTCGCGGGAAATTGTCAACTGGACATTGTGGGGTACATGACATGGCCTTCATTGAGGCGGTCTGTTTCGAGGCAGGGTAACCGTGGTCAGCAGCGGGAAAGGCCCGATCTGGCAAACGGCGGTGTTGCCGATTTATGGCATAATTTACTTTCTGGTAAACATGGCTTGAATTTGCTGCAGCGCAGCATTACGTTCAAATCATCGAAGCCGTTCACCTCCTCCCGAGCGCGTTTCGATCTGACGGACAGCACTCCTCCTCCCAGCTGTCGGTCCCAATTGAAAGCCCGGTGCACCTCCTCCCGCACCGGGCTTTTTCTTTGCCTATTTCCCCGATGCTCCGGATTTTGTCTCTGCTGCCGCGAGTTTGCCATGAAAGCCGGGCAAGTCGCTGGCCTTCGCTGCACCTGTCGATTCTCGGATCGGAAGCGAATTATTCAGCGAATTTAAGATGTTCCGACACTTGCGCGCTTCATCTGAAACGCATCGTACTGCATTGGAGAATCAAGGCTTTTGGATATCAGCGATAATGACATCCGCTTCCTTCGCGTCATGAAATCCTATTTCGAGGCGAAAGCGCAGGCAGCACATCTCAAGCTTCGGCTGGAAGAGGCGCGCAAATCCGCCGACAGCAAGATCGCCGATTTCTACGATCCGCGCATCAACTGGGCCTGGGCAGAGGAGATTGCGCGCATCCATTCGCTGAAAGCGGAAATGAACCGGCTGATGGCTGCCGCCGAGGCTTGGGCAACCGGCGAGCCTTTTGACATCCCCGCGTCCGACCGCTTGCAGGACCACGCCGGCTAGAGCAACGCTGCTCCAGCTTTCAAGCAAGGGGAAGGCATCGGTGCCGGGATAGACGACGATGCGACGCGCGGGCTGCAGATCCTCGGCGATTGCTTGGCCGTTACTCCGCCAGATGCGCCAAGTCGCTTCGTGCATTCTTGCTGGCGTAAAGTGCCCGCGAACGCTCAAGATGCCGCAGCACCGCCTGCTCCGCTGCATTCGGGTCATTGCTTTCAAGGCAGCTGATGATTTCGGCGTGTTCGGCGAGCGTCAGCTTTTCCTTGCCGGTCCAGATCAGCATTTCCGTGTGATATTCCTTGAGCCAGGCCAGCATCGCTTCACTGATGGCGATAAAGATCGGATTGCCGGAAATGGCGGCGATGCGGGTGTGAAACTCCATATCGGCGGATATGAAGGCTTCCGCCTGCCCGAGCGACATCCTCTGCCGCTCGAGGATCGCCTTCAGTTCGGCGATATCCTGCTTGCTCGCCCTCCCAGCCGCCTCCCGCGCCATGCCGCGCTCGAAGAAGATGCGGGCGCTTTTCAGATGCTCCAGGGAATCCGACGATTTCGACAGCATGATCTTTGCCGTCATGTCGACCTGCCGGAAGATCGATTGGGCCGTCAGTTCCAGCACCTTGGCGCGCTCGCCATGGGAAATGACCACCAGTCCCATATTGGCGAGTGACTGCATGGCCTCGCGGATCGCCGGACGGCCAACGCCGAAGCGTTCCATCAATTCGCGTTCCGAAGGCATTTCGTCACCCGGCTCCAGTTCGCCCGAAGTGATCATGCCGCGCAGACGCGAAAACACCTCGTCGGAAAGTTTACGGCGAACGATCTGTTCTGTTTGCTGGCCCATATCTTCCCGTCGATGTCTTCTTGCTGTTTTACGCGCTGTCGTGCGGATTATGCACTGTTGCTTGCGGAAAGCGAAAGCCGGAAACGCGGCGTCATCCCGCAGTCCACATTCATCTCGGCGCATGCAAGGTTCCTGTTGCATGTATTGCTATACTCATTATACCAGTTGCCCAATCCTTTCCACCTCCGTATTCTGATTTCGCGAAAACCGGGACTGGCCTTCATGACAATGATTACCATCACCTACCGCATTGAAACCGCCGGCAGCATCGAAGCCATGGCCGCCAAGATCGCCAGCGATCAGTCTACCGGCACCTTCGTCCCGGTTCCTGGTGAAACAGAAGAACTCAAGGCGCGGGTTGCCGCACGGGTCATCGCCATCCGGCCGCTTGCGGATGCAGCGCATGCTTCGTGGCCCGAGAATAGGCCCGGAGATGGCCCGATCCGCCGCGCGGATATCGACATTGCTTTTCCGATCGACGCGATCGGCACGGACCTTTCGGCCCTCATGACGATCGCCGTTGGCGGCGTCTTCTCGATCCGCGGCATGACCGGCATCCGCGTTGTCGACATGAAGCTGCCGCAGGACTTCAAGGGCGTCTATCCCGGCCCCCAGTTCGGCATGGCCGGCAGCCGGCGTCTGACCGGCGTCGAGGGGCGACCGATGATCGGCACCATCGTCAAGCCTGCGCTTGGCCTTCGCCCGGAGGAGACAGCGGTTCTTGTCGGCGAACTGATCGGCTCCGGCGTCGATTTCATCAAGGACGACGAGAAACTGATGAGCCCGGCCTATTCGCCGCTCAAGCAACGCGTCGCCGCGATCATGCCGCGTATCCTCGATCATGAGCAGAAGACCGGCAAGAAGGTGATGTATGCCTTCGGCATCTCGGCGATCGATCCGGACGAGATGATGCGCAACCACGACATGGTTCTGGAAGCCGGCGGAAATTGCGCCGTCATCAACATCAATTCGATCGGCATGGGCGCCTTGGCGTTCCTGCGTAAGCGTTCCGGCCTTGTTCTGCATGCCCACCGCAATGGCTGGGATGTTCTTACCCGCCATCCGGGCATCGGTTTCGATTTCAAGGTCTGGCAGCAGTTCTGGCGGCTTCTCGGGGTCGATCAGTTCCAGATCAACGGCATCGGCGTCAAATACTGGGAGCCGGACGAGAGCTTCGTCGAATCCTTCGAAGCGGTCACGACGCCGCTCTTCGATGCGTCGGACTGCGCGCTTCCCGTTGCCGGCTCCGGCCAATGGGGCGGGCAGGCACCGGAAACCTACCGGCGCACTGGACGCACCACCGACCTGCTCTATCTCTGTGGCGGCGGCATCGTCAGTCACCCGGACGGCCCGGCCGCCGGCGTGCGCGCCGTTACGCAAGCCTGGGAAGCGGCCGTCGCCGACATCCCGCTCGATGTCTATGCGAAGGACCATCCGGAACTGGCTGCGTCGATTGAAAAATTCGGCAGCGGCAAGGGCGAGTAGGGCAAATGACGATATCGACGAGGCCGCACCCGTTGCTGAGCTATTACGGCGACGATCTCACCGGTTCCACGGACGTGATGGAGGCGCTCGCTTCCAACGGCGTTCCAACCGTACTTTTCATGGACCAGCCGGATGCGAACCTGCTCGAACGCTTTTCCCATTGTCGCGCCATCGGCCTTGCCGGCACCAGCCGCAGCGAGACGCCGGACTGGATGCGTGAAAACCTGACGCCGGCCTTCGAATGGATGAAGTCGCTGAACGCCGACATCTGCCATTACAAAGTCTGCTCGACCTTCGATTCCAGCCCTGCGATCGGCAATATCGGTACCGCCGTCGAAATCGGTAAATCGGTCTTCGAGCAAGCCCTGGTGCCGCTTCTGGTCGGCGCGCCGCAGTTGAAGCGCTACACCGCTTTCGGTCATCTCTTTGCCGCCTATCAGGGTGAGGTATACCGCATCGATCGCCATCCGGTCATGAGCCGCCATCCGGTGACCCCGATGACTGAAGCCGATCTGCGTTTGCATATGGCAAAGCAGACGGAATTGAAGACAAAACTCGCCGACCTTTCGATGCTGGCTGGGCGGGATGCCGACGAACGTGTGTATGCTCTCTGCCGCGATCATGACGGCATGGTGCTCTTCGACGTCGATGGACCTCAATCACAGCAGCAGGCTGGGCGCCAGCTCTGGCGCACGCGTCAGCGGGCCGGCTGGTTCGTCGTCGGCTCTTCTGGCGTCGAATATGCGCTCCTGTCTGCCTGGCACGCGGCCGGTCTGACCGAAGCCGTCGAAGCCTTTCCGCTGCCCGGCAAGGTCGATCGCCTGGCCGTCGTTTCCGGTAGCGTTTCGCCGACCACCGAGCGGCAGATCCGCACGGCGTTCGGCGATGGTTTTAATGGTATCGGGCTTGATCCGGTGGAACTGATCGGGGAGAGCGGCGGGCTGGCACTGGAAAAGGCCGTTGCAGCAGGTATCGAAAGCCTGAAGGCCGGCCGCAGTGTCATCCTGCACACGGCACTTGGCCCATCGGCCGACAAGGGCGGCGAAATTGACCGTGTTGCCGGCAGCCGTCACCGGCTCGGCCGCATGCTTGGCGAAATCCTGCGCCGTCTCGTGGAAAACGAAAATCTCGGCCGCGCCGTGATCGCCGGCGGCGACACGTCGAGCCATGCCCTCAAGGAACTGCACGTTCAGGCTCTGACGACGCTTCTGCCCTTGCCGCAGACGCCGGGTTCGCCTCTGTGCACAGCCCACGGCAATTATGCCGCCACCAATGGGCTACAGATCGCACTTAAGGGGGGACAGGTCGGGTCCGATGGTTATTTCGGGCAGATCAGGGATGGTGCGCGCGACTGATTGCGAGTTCCGCAAACCCTATCGGCTCGCACGATATCTAAAAGAGCCCAAAAAATTTTCGCTATCATGACATACTGATTGACTCATCATACCAGTTACCTGTAGTCCTTTGCAAAAGAGACATCGGGTGAGGAAACATGACTTCGATCGCACTGTTCGGCGCCGGCGGCAAAATGGGCTACCGGTTGGCCAAGAACCTCAAGGGCTCGCGCTTCGACGTGCGCCACGTCGAACTCAGCGATGCCGGCAAGGCGCGTCTCAAGGATGATCTTGGCCTGTCCTGCGTCGATGCCGACGCTGCACTTTCGGGCGCTGAAGTCGTCGTGCTGGCCGTGCCGGATACGGCCATCGGCAAGGTTGCGGCTGGCATCGTCGATAAGCTCGCCGCTGGCACCATCGTCATCGTTCTCGATGCTGCCGCGCCTGCTGCCGGGCATCTGCCTGTTCGCGACGACCTGACCTATTTCGTCACCCATCCGTGCCATCCGCCGATCTTCAACGACGAGACGGATCCGGCCGCCAAGCGCGACTTCTTCGGTGGTGTCGCCGCAAAACAGCATATCGTCTCTGCCCTGATGCAGGGTCCTGAAGAGCATTTTGCGCTGGGCGAGGAGGTTGCCAAAGTCATCTGGGCGCCCGTCATGCGCTCGCACCGCGTCACCGTCGAGCAGATCGCCTTGCTTGAGCCCGGCCTGTCGGAAACCGTCTGCGCCTCGCTTCTGGTCGTCATGCGTCAGGCTATGGATGAATGTGTCGCCCGTGGCGTGCCGAAGGAGGCCGCCCGTGACTTTCTGCTCGGCCACATGAACGTGCTCGGCGCCGTGATTTTCGAGGAGACGCCGGGCGTCTTCTCCGATGCCTGCAACAAGGCCATCGAATTCGGCATCCCCGTCCTGATGAAGGACGACTGGAAGAAAGTCTTCGAACCCGAGGAGATCGCCGAAAGCATTCGGCGCATCACCTGATCGAAATCGGGCTTCAAGCCTGACCATCATCGGCCCCGCCGGGAACGGGGTCGTTCAACTCAACCGGGAGGAAAATTATGAAACTGACACGCAGACTGACCCTTGCCGCCTTTGCCGGCGCCCTTTCGCTCAGCGTCGCCATGCCGGCCTATGCCGCAGACCTGATCGCGATCATCACCCCGAGCCACGACAACCCGTTCTTCAAGGCGGAAGCTGTCGGTGCGGAAGCGAAGGCGAAGGAACTCGGCTATGAGACGCTGGTTCTCGTGCATGACGACGACGCAAACAAGCAGAGCCAGTTGATCGACACGGCCATCGGCCGCGGCGCCAAGGCCATCATTCTCGACAATGCCGGCTCGGAAGCTTCGATCGCCGCCGTCCAGAAGGCCAAGGACGCAGGCGTCCCCTCCTTCCTGATCGACCGCGAAATCAACGCCACCGGCGTTGCCGTCTCGCAGATCGTCTCCAACAACTATCAGGGTGCTCAGCTCGGTGCCGAAGAGTTCGTCAAGCTGATGGGCGAGAGCGGCAACTATGTCGAGCTCCTCGGCCGCGAAGCCGATCTTAATGCCGGCATCCGTTCCAAGGGCTATCACGACATCATCGACGAATATCCCGAGATGAAGATGGTCGCCCAGCAGTCGGCCAACTGGAGCCAGACGGAAGGTTATTCCAAGATGGAAACCATCCTGCAGGCAAACCCTGATATCAAGGGTGTGATCTCCGGCAACGACACGATGGCGATGGGCGCGATTGCCGCCCTTCAGGCGGCCGGTCGCAAGGACGTGATCGTCGTCGGCTTCGACGGTTCCAATGACGTCCGCGATTCGATCACCTCGGGCGGCATCAAGGCAACCGTTTTGCAGCCGGCTTACGCCCAGGCCCAGATGGCTGTCGAGCAGGCGGACGCCTACATCAAGACGGGCAAGGGTCCGGCTGAAGAAAAGCAGCTGATGGATTGCGTGCTGATCAACGGCGACAATGCAGCCAAGCTCGAAACCTTCGCGCTCAAGGATTGATCCTTCCTAAAGGATGCGGCCGGGGTGGAGTGATCCGCCCCGTCCGTGCATTTCCATGTGACGGAGTTGAATTTTCATGCCGACGTTCCGGGTAGCCGCCCTTTTCACGCTCGCAATCACATTGGCCTTGCCAGGCTGCAAGATCGTCAAGACGCCGACGGCCGAGGAAGCTGCCGAGGAAGCAAGCGGTGGCTTCAATCCGGCGCGTCAGGTGGCCGGCCTCTGGGATGAAAAGGTCATTCCGTTCCTCGATAAGCGGGCAGGGACCTTCCAGGAGGTTTCGAGCCTGGCGACATCCGATCTCAATGCCGCCGCTGCAAAATATGGCCATAAGGAAAAGGATGGTACCGCGCCCTGGACCTTTGCAGCCAAGGTCTCCGGTACCATCGTCAAGGCCGAAACCAAATCCCGCGCCGCCTATCTCGAAACCGATGTCGATGGCGACGGCAAGGGCGATGTGCGCATCCAAATCGGCCCGGTGATCAAGGGTACCGCGATCCGTGACAGCCTCGACTTCGTCAATTTCAACGAATTCAAGAACCAGATCCAGTGGGCCGAGTTCGGCAAGGCCTTCAACACCCATGTCATCGGGCTCACGCTCGACAAGCTTCCGCGCGAAGGCCTCGAAGGCAAGAAGATCGAAGCGCTCGGCGCTTACCCGCTGCCGTCCTCGGGACAGCCGGCCCTGTTCACGCCCGCCACCATCACGATCGGCGGCTAAGATGGCACTGACCGAAACACACGACACGATCCTGAAGCTGGACGACGTCACCAAGGTCTATTCCGGCATCGTTGCCGTCAAACATGCGAGCCTCGAGCTGAAACGCGGCGCAGTCAACGTGCTGGTTGGGGAAAACGGTGCCGGAAAATCGACGCTGATGCGCATGATCGCCGGCGTCGAGAAACCTTCGCTTGGCCGCATCCTTCTCGATGGCAAGGAGGTGGAGTTCAATTCGCCGGCCGACGCCCAGAAGCATGGCATCGGCATGGTGTTCCAGGAGCTCAACCTGTTCGGCAACCTGTCCGTCGCCGAAAACATCTTTGCGACGCGCGAGATCATCCGCGGCCTTCGTGGCATCGACCACAAGGCGCAGATCGCAAAGGCCAATATCTTTCTCGACAAGCTCGACGCCGGCATCAGTGCCGAGACTATGGTCGAGGACCTGCCGATCGGCCAGCAGCAACTGGTCGAAATCGCCAAGGCGATCTCGCTTGATACCCGCATCCTCATTCTCGACGAGCCGACCTCCGCGCTGTCCGCTGCCGAAGTCGATATCCTGTTCAAGGTGATCAACGAGCTGAAGGCGCAAGGCGTTGCCATTGTCTATATCTCGCATCGGCTGGAAGAGCTGATGCGCATCGGCGATTACATCACCGTGTTGCGTGACGGCCAGATCACCGGCCAGGCAATGGTCCGCGATATCGACACCAAATGGATCGTCCGCTCGATGATCGGATCAGACGCCAAAGATTTTGCCAAGTCGCTGGACCATAAACTGGGTGCGGAAGCCTTCCGCGCCGAGGATGTCTGCCTGCCGCGCCGGACCGGTGGTCTTGCCGTCGATCACTTATCGATTTCCGTCAAGGCCGGCGAGGTCCTTGGCATCTACGGCCTGATGGGTGCCGGGCGTAGCGAATTCTTTGAATGCGTGATCGGCCAGCATCCGCACTCCACAGGCAAGATTTTCGTAGCCGGCGAGGAGGTCGTTGCAAGGGACACCTCCACCCGCATCCGCAAGGGCCTCGCCCTCATTCCGGAAGACCGCCAGCGCGAAGGCCTCGTTCAGGTTCTGTCGATCGCCTCGAACCTGACGCTGGCAAGCCTGGAAAAATTCGTGAAGTTCGGTTTTCACATTGCAGGAGACCGCGAGAAGTCGGCGATTGCAGAGTCGATCCGCAGTCTTTCGATCAAGGCGCCGAACCCGGATTTCGACGTCACGTCCATGTCCGGCGGCAACCAGCAGAAGGTCGTCATCGGCAAGGCGCTGATGACCAATCCAAAGGTCTTGCTGATGGATGAGCCGAGCCGCGGCATCGATGTCGGCGCCAAGGCGGATGTGTTCCGCACCATGCGCAAGCTCGCCGGGGAGGGCCTCGCCATCCTGTTCTCCACCTCCGACCTCGAGGAGGTCATGGCGCTTTCCGATCGCATCGCCGTCATGAGCAACGGCCGGATCACGACGATCCTGGATCGGGCGGACGCAACGGAAGAATTGATCGTCAGGGCTGCGTCCGAGGGACACAAATCGGCCGAACAGAAATCGATAAGGGAAACTGCGTGATGACCACGGCAACCGCGACCGAAAAAGTACCTTCAGCCGATGGCGGCTCGATCCTTTTGACGTTGATGAAGGCCAGAACCTTCATCGCTCTCTTTGCCGTCATCGCTTTTTTCTCGATCTTTGCGCCGAACTTCCTCTCGACGGCCAATATCATCCTGATGTCGAAGCATGTGGCGCTGAATGCTTTCCTTGCCATGGGCATGACCTTCGTCATCATCACCGGCGGCATCGACCTGTCGGTCGGTTCGATCGTCGGTCTCTGCGGCATGGTCGCCGGCGGGCTTATCCTCAACGGCATAGACCTGCAGTTCGGCTATACGATGTATTTCAACGTGGTCGAGGTCTGCCTGATCACGCTTGTCGTCGGCATCCTGATCGGTGCCGTCAACGGGCTTTTGATCACTAAGCTCAATGTTGCCCCCTTCATCGCGACGCTCGGAACGCTTTATGTCGCCCGCGGCTTTGCACTGCTGTCCTCCGATGGCCAGACCTTTCCAAACCTGGTCGGCAAGGAAGAGCTTGCCACGACAGGCTTCGGCTTCCTCGGCTCCGGCCGCATCATTGGCCTGCCGGTATCGATCTGGATCCTGATCGTCGTGGCGCTCGCGGCGGCCTATGTCGCCAAATACGTGCCGATCGGCCGGCAGATCTTTGCCGTCGGCGGCAATGAGCGCGCCGCCCGCATGTCCGGCATCCGCGTCGATCGCGTCAAGATGTTCGTCTACATGTTCTCCGGCTTCTGCGCCGCCATCGTCGGCATCGTGATTTCGTCGGAACTGATGGCTTCGCACCCGGCCACCGGCAACTCCTTCGAGCTCAATGCCATTGCCGCAGCCGTACTCGGCGGCACCTCGATGTCCGGCGGCCGCGGCACGATCGGCGGGACCATCATCGGCGCCTTCGTCATCGGCATTCTCTCCGACGGCCTCGTCATGATGGGCGTGTCGTCCTTCTGGCAGATGGTCATCAAGGGCATCGTCATCATCGTCGCCGTGGTGGTCGATCAGGCGCAACGTCGCCTGCAGCAGCAGGTAACGTTGATGCAGCTGGCGAAGAAGGGTTAGTGATGGCTCCTCTTCTCCCCAACGGGGAGAAGGTGGCCCGAAGGGCCGGATGAGGGGGCGGCTGGCTCGGAATGCGCGGAGACACGCCCTCATCGCCTCGCATTCGCTCGGCGCTTCTCCCCGCTGGGGAGAAGAGGGAAACCACCGCCAGCGACTATAGAACATATGCAATCATCTCACTTCTCGTGCGGAAGTGGGATTTATGAGTCTCGAAGGATAAAACATGCCAGACCTGAAGGGCGCCCTGATCGGCTGCGGCTTCTTCGCCGTCAACCAGATGCACGGCTGGAACGACGTCACGGGCGCTGATATCGTCGCCATCTGCGACCGTGACCCCGAGCGCCTGCGGATCGTTGGCGATCAGTTCGGCATCGAACGCCGCTACACGGATGCAGCACAGATGTTTGCCGAGGGCGGCTTCGATTTCGTCGATATAGCAACAACCGTGAACAGCCACCGCGCGCTTGTCGAAATGGCCGCCGCCCACAAGGTTCCGGCGATCTGCCAGAAGCCGTTTGCTCCGACGCTTGACGACGCCAAGGCCATGGTCGCCGCCTGCGATGCTGCCGGCATTCCCCTGATGATCCACGAAAATTTCCGCTGGCAGACGCCGATCCAGGCCGTCCGCAAGGCGCTGGATTCCGGCGCGATCGGCACGCCGTTCTGGGGGCGCTTTTCTTTCCGCTCCGGCTACGACGTCTTTTCCGGCCAGCCTTACCTTGCGGAGGGCAAGCGGTTCATCATCGAGGATCTCGGCATCCACACGCTGGATATCGCCCGCTACATTCTCGGCGACGTCACCTCGCTGTCCGCCCGCACCAAACGTGTCAATCCGAAAATCAACGGCGAGGATGTCGCCACCATTTTGCTCGATCATGAGAGCGGCGCGACCTCCATCGTCGATGTCAGCTATGCGACGAAACAATCGATCGAACCCTTTCCCGAAACGCTTGTTGAAATCGACGGCACCGAAGGCTCGATCCGGCTGTCGCAGGGTTACGAACTGCAGGTCACCAACGCCGAGGGCACCGTCAACACAGACGTCGCGCCGACGCTGCTCTCCTGGGCCTCGCGCCCCTGGCATAATATCCAGGAAAGCGTCTATGCGATCCAGCAGCATTGGGCCGATTGCCTGAAGGCGGGCCAGCAGACCTCTACGTCCGGTGCGGATAATCTGAAGACTTTCGCGCTGGTCGAGGCTTCCTATCAGAGTGCGGCCTCAATGGAGACCGTCAGGATCGGGGCGCTTCTGGCATGAGCGACGTGGCACTGGCTTTCCGGCTTTACGGCACGACAAAGGTGGAGCCTTCGCCGCGGCTGCTGGTTGCCGGCAAGCTGTCGGCCGAGCTTGTCGCCGGCAATTTGCGCAACATCCGCTACGACGGCGTCGAGACCCTCCGGGCAATCTCCTATCTGGTCCGTGACCGCGACTGGGGCACCTATGATCCGGCCCTTTCGGATCTCTCCGTTCACGAAGACGGAGAGGGTTTCAAAGTCCGCTACGCCGCCCGCTGTGCTGGTCCGGACGGCACGCTTCTGGAGATTGCCGCGACCATTACGGGCGGTGTGGACGGTACGTTGCGGTTCGAGGGCGAAGCCACAACGGGAACCGGCTTTGAGACCAATCGCTGTGGGTTCTGCGTCCTGCATCCCATTGTCGGCCTGGCCGGCACACCGGTCAGCGTAGAGCATGTCGATGGATCGACTGAGGAAACAGCGCTGCCGGATCTGATCGAGCCCTGGCAGCCCTTCAAGGACATGCGTGCGATGACGCACACAGCCGTGCCGGGCGTGTCTGTCGAATGCCGCATGGATGGCGACAGCTTCGAAATGGAGGACCAGCGCAACTGGTCCGATGCGTCCTACAAGACCTATGTCCGGCCGCTGGCTTTGCCCTGGCCCTACCGGATTGAAGCCGGCAAGTGCGTTCGGCAGGACATCACGCTGACGGTCACAGATGCTCGAACGATGGAGGCCCCGCCCGCCGCTCCTTTGCGCGTCGTGCCGGCCGACAGCGTGATCCGTCTCGCTCCCGGCGAAAGCGCAGGCATCATGCCGGCCGTCGGGCTCATCATCACGCCGGACGAAGCCGAGGCGAGCGGCGTGCTGATCTCGAAGGGTCATGCGCCCCGGGTGCAGGATCTTTTGTTTCATTTCGACCCGGCAGCAGGACACGGCTTTGGTGCATTTGCGGATTTCGCGGCGATTGCTGCCAGCCACAAGGGCAGGACGGTGCTGGAACTCGCTGTGGCCTGTCTTGAGCCGCTGGATGTGGAAATGCAGGCGATCGCGTCCGGCATGGCGACGGCCGGTTTCACACCCGATGCCATCATGGTCTCCCCCTCGGTCGATCGCCAATCGACGCCGCCGGGAAGCGCATGGCCGCCCTGTCCACCCCTGCAGGAGATTTATGCGGCTGCCGCAAAAGCTTTCCCCGGCATTCGGCTGGGCGGCGGCATGCTCTCCTATTTCACCGAACTGAACCGCAAGCGCGTGCCGGCGGAAAATCTCGCGTTCATCAGCCACTGCACCAATCCGATCGTCCACGCCGCAGACGATATCAGTGTCATGCAGACGCTTGAGGCCTTGCCCTTCATCACAAGCTCCGTCCGCGCCATCTATGGCGAAATGGCCTATCGCATAGGCCCGTCCACCATCGCCATGCGCCAGAATCCCTATGGTAGCCGCACGATGGAAAACCCGCAGAGCGCGCGGATCCCGATGGGCGATCGCGATCCGCGCCACAACGCCCTTTTCGGTGCCGCCTTTACCCTCGGTTACGCCATCCGCGTCCTGGATGCAGGATTGGAGTGCCTGACGCTATCGGCACTGACCGGCCGTTTCGGGCTGATCGCCGGTGCGGGAGAACCGATCGCCGCCGGTGGTGAGCGGCCGCTCGCCCATGTCGTGCGGATGCTGGCGCAGTCGGCAGGGCAGAGCTGGCAGGCCTGTTTGTCCTCCAGTCCGGACAGGGCCCTGGCGGTCCTGATCGCGGCGGGGACAAAAAAAGTTCTGCTGGCCGTCAACATCACCGCGCAAACACAGACGATCGACCTTTTTGCCTTCGGGCCGCTGTCGCAGGCCAGCCTGACGATTGTCGACGACAAGACGATGCAGACGGACAGTTGGACCGACTGCCGCCTGGGTGGCGGGCTGCTGTCAATGCCGCCGTTTGCCAGTGCCCGGATCGAATTCTGACGGCGCGCTCCCACTGCTCAAGCTTGCGAAACCGAAGTCTGCACGGGCAGTCGGTTCCCAACCATATATTGATTCCGATTTGGAGCATTATGCGGTAGCGTCCGCGGGAGTTCGGCCGTCTGCCTGTTTGATGGGGCAGCGGTATCAATGGAAAGATGCGTGAGGAGGTTTTGGCATGGCGGATGCAGTGTGGAGTGAAATCAGGATACCGGATCTTGCCGGCAAAGCGGTGCTGATCACCGGCGCGTCGACCGGGATCGGCGCCGCGCTTGTTCGCGCCTTCGTGGCGCAGGGCGCGAAAGTCGCGATCCATTACAATGAAAGCCGCGCGGCCGCGACAGAACTCGCCGCCGAGGTTTCAAGTGCTGGCGGCGATGTCGTGCTGGTTCAGGGTGATGTCTCCATCGAAGGAGAGACCGAACGCGTCGTCAACGAGGCGGCTGCGCACTTCGGTCGTCTTGATGGACTGATCAACAATGCCGGCGGCATGCTCGGTCGCATGACGACGGCCGAGATGAGCGATGCCCATTACGACCGGGTCATGAATCTCAATGCCCGTTCCGTCCTGGCCGCAACCCGGGCAGCCCAGCCGTTCCTTGCCAGGCAGGGCGGCTTCATCATCAACACGACCTCGATCGCCGCCCGCAACGGCGGCGGCAACGGCGCCATTCTCTACGCGGCTTCCAAGGGCTTCGTCTCGACCATCACCAAGGGACATGCCAAGGAGTTCGTACCCGACCGCATCCGCGTCAACGCTGTCGCGCCAGGGGTGATTTCCACACCGTTCCATGATCGCTACACCAGTCCGGAGATGCTCGACGCCCAGCGCAAGACAGTGCCGATGGGCCGGGTCGGATCACCCGAGGAGTGTGTCGGTGCCTATCTGTTCCTTGCTTCCGATAGGCTGTCCGGCTACATCACGGGACAGATCATAGAGGTCAACGGCGGGCAATTGATGCCTTAGTGATGGCATTGTGCGGCCTCCGCTTGCGCCAGATTCTCCCAGATAGAAAAGGATAGCACCATGGCACGCAGACCGCTCAATCCGATGGATGCGGCCGAAGCCCTGTTCGCGCCGGCAAAAAAGACCGTCGCACCGGCGCGCGAAGCGCCGGCCATACCGAATACCAGGGAACTCGTGTCGATCAAGATCGACAGCACCGTCCTCGAGTATTTCCAGAAGGATGGTCCAGGCTGGCAGGACCGGATCAACGATGTGTTGCGCGACGCCATGGCGGACAAGGCGTAACCGGCGCTGACGGGCTTTTCGCCATTCGCCAGCACCAGGCAATGTGTGTTCAAGGCGGGCTGAAGCGACCGCTACGGCCTATTGCGCCGTCAGCGTTTCCGTGCCGCTGCCGTCCTTGCCGGTAATTGTCCAGGCTCCCTCAAGGGTGCCGTCGCCGTTCACCTTGTAGACGACCAGGCCAAGCGCATCGCCCAGCACATAGGCCGCGGCAAACGCATCACCGTTCGGCATGCAGACGCCGGACGACTTGGTGCCGTTGGTCTCCCATTCGATCACGCAGGTTGTTTCGCTGGCCAGCGTGATTTCGGCCGTGCCCGAATAGGCCGAGCCATCCAGATTGGTGCCTTCGACAGCGTATTTTCCGGCATTGACGGTCTGTGCCGTAGCCGGTGCGGCCATGGCCAAGCCAAGCAAGGCTGCAAACAGAATATTCTTCATGGAATCCCCCCAAATTATCGTCAGCCCGTCCATCGAGTGATAAAACAGACTAGCCGGAAATACCCATGCTTGAAATGACAGGGGCAAACGGCATGTGCGCTATTTTTGGGTCAAAGCAGGCACGGACGATCTCTTTCAAGATAGTTTTGGTCCGCTCTGCGGGGCAAATGCAGGGTCGTGTGCCAGTTCGTCTTCGATATGGGCCTGGATGATCTCATCGAAGGAGCGCTCCGCCCGGAAACCCAGATCCACGGCACGCTGCGCATCGAAGCCCTGCGGCCAGCCGGCAACGATATCGGCGACAGCACTGTCGTCTTTTCGGCGAATGAGCGCCACGGCGGCATCGCCCGCCACCCGACGGAGGGCCTCGATCTGGTCCGCGACCGTTGCCGAGAGGCCGGGCATGCTCAAGGTGCGCCGCGATCCCAGGCGGCGTGTGTCGAGTTTTGCGGCATGCAGCAGGAAGCCGATCGCGGCGCGTGGGCTTGCAAACCAGTGCCGTACCGTATCGGCCACCGGCAGGACTGCTTCCAGCCCCATTAAGGGTTCGCGCAGGATCCCGGAAAAGAACCCGGATGCGGCATTGTTCGGTTTGCCGGGGCGAATGCAGATTGTCGGCAGGCGAAGACCGATGCCATCGAAGATGCCACGACGGGAATAGTCCGCCAGCAGCAATTCGCAAATCGCCTTCTGCGTACCGTAGCTCGTCAAGGGTGCGAGGACATGCGTATCGCTAATGAGGTCCGGCAAGGGTTGACCGAACACGGCGATCGAGGAGGTGAAAACGAGCCTTGGACAATAGGGCTTGTCGAGAGCGGCTCGCCGGATCGCCTCGAACAGCGCCTGGGTTCCCTCGAGGTTGACGCGGTATCCCTTCTCGAAGTCGGCTTCTGCCTCCCCCGAAACGATAGCCGCCAGATGGAAAATCAGGTCGGGGCACGTCTTGATAAGGGCGTCGGCCACGCCCTCCCCGGAAAGGTCTGCGGACACGGTCTCTATCGAACCGGAGAAATGCGGTTCTTCCGGTGCGACGATATCGGCGAGGACAAGCTTTTCGATACGATGTCCGTTGATCTGGCCGCGGTCGATGAGGGAAGCGACGAGTTTACGGCCCAGCATGCCAGCTGCGCCGATGATCAGAATGTTCATGCAGGCCTGCTCCCATTGCGGCCCTCCCTCCCGGAGGGCCGCCAGCGCTACATCATGACAATTCCGCTTCCGGCGCAAGCAGACTTTCGGCGATCCTTGCCGCCTCGGTGATATGCGCCCGGCAGGCGGCGGTCGCGGCGTCCGGCGCGTTGCGCATGATGGCATTGAAGATTTCGCGCATGCTGGCGGGGCCGGATACTGTGCGGTTCGCTGTTGCCAGCGTCATCACCCGAAGCCGCGAAATTCTGCCGTTCAGCCGCTTGACGATATCCCAGGCGATCTCGTGGCCACCGGAAAGAAAGATCGTCTCGTAGAATGTGTTCGTCGCGGCCAGAATGGTGATCGCATCGTTCTTGGCGGAGTTCCGGTCGAGATCCTCCAGGACGGTCCGCAGCTTTTCCTTGGTTTCGAGGTCGGCATTGCGGGCACAATCGGCAACGGCCGTCGTCTCCAGGGCGATGCGAATGTCGTAGATCTGGCGGGCCTGATGCCATGCGATCAGCGCCACGATCGGCCCCTGCTTCGGGGCGGTTTCGACCAGGCCTTCGGCTTCGAGATGGCGCAGAACTTCGCGTATGACGGAGCGCGACACGCCGAGCTGGTCGCAGAGCGTGCGCTCCACCAGTCGCTGACCCGGCCTGAAAAGACCGGCGATGATCGCATTGCGCAGGCGCTCCAGCGACATCTCGCGAAGCGTGATGGGCGGGTTCTCTATCCGCAGCGATCCAAGATCGTGGACGACGTCGTCGGCGGTGATGGCGAACAGCTTCTGGCTCATCCCTTCTTCATAGCGGCAGAAAAGATCAGAAACAAGGCTTGACACTTTGTATGTTGGTATACCAACATATGGAATATCAGAATTGACGTAAGGACCAGGCCATGGCCATCGAGATCCGCAAGACACTGCTGCAGGTTGAAACCACGCTGATCGAGGGCGGTAAAGCCGCGGGCATACCGCTGAAGCTCTATGCTGCAATGGCGGTTGTGAAAAACCCTTGGGCTGGCCTTGGTTACGTCGAAGACCTGAAACCCGAAATCCATGCGGCCGCGCCGGTGCTGGGTGCCCTTCTCACAAAGATGATTCTGGACGCTGTCGGTTCGGGCGAAATGGTCGAAGCCTATGGCAAGGCAGCGGTGGTCGGGCTCGACGGCGAACTGGAGCATGCCTCGGCCCTGATCCATACGCTGCGTTTCGGAAATCATTATCGAACGGCGGTCGGCGCCAAGTCCTATCTCGCCTTCTGCAACACGCGCGGGCCTGCCAATGCGCCGGTGATGATCCCGCTGATGGACAAGAACGACGAGGGCCGCCGCTCGCATTATCTGACGATCCAGACGGCCATTCCCGATGCACCGGCAGCCGGCGAGATCGTCGTCGCGCTGGGTGCCTCCGTCGGCGGCCGTCCGCATCATCGCATCGGTGACCGGTATCAGGACCTGAAGGATCTCGGTCACGACGCCACCAATCCGGCTGCGGTCTGAGGCGGACATGGATAGCGTCCGGCGGCTCCACAGCAGAAACGGCACGGCCTGGGCAGAGGCCGGCAGCGGCGAGCCGCTGGTTCTCATCCATGGCGTCGGCATGCGGCTGGAAGCCTGGGCGCCGCAGATGGCGGCACTTTGTGCCAGCCATCGGGTGATTGCTGTCGATATGCCGGGCCACGGCGAAAGCCGCAGGCTTGCCGAAGATGCCGGTCTTGAGGACTTTGTGGGATGGCTGTCGGTGTTTTTCGATGATCTTGGGGTGGAGCGCGTCAATCTGGCCGGCCATTCCATGGGTGCACTTATCGCCGGCGGTGCGGCTGCAACCTTTGGCAAGAGGATCGCGCGGGTCGCACTTCTCAACGGCGTCTACCGCCGTGATGCAAAAGCCAGCGCCGCGGTCATCGCCCGGGCGAAGGAGATCGGAAAGGGTGCAATCGATTTCGACGGGCCGCTGCTGCGCTGGTTCGGAGAGGACAGCCAGGACAGCGAGGCTTATCGCCTGACCAAGAGCTGGCTTTCGACCGTTGACCCGAAGGGATATGCAACCGCCTACACGGCCTTTGCCGCCGGCGACGCGACCTATGCCGATCGCTGGCCGCAGGTGCGCTGCCCGGCTCTGTTCCTGACGGGTGCGGACGATCCGAATTCGACGCCTGCGATGGCGAAGGCCATGGCCGAGGCCGCATGGGCCGGTTATGCGGTGCTGCTCGACGGACAGCGGCACATGGTCAATCTGACAGCCCCTGCGGAGGTCAATGCGATCCTTTCGGACTGGCTGTCTCTTGATGGGGACATGGCTCTTGAGGAGGGAATAGAATGAGTGATGCAGCCTTCGACACCCGCGCGCTGCGCAATGCCTTCGGCGCTTTCCCGACCGGCGTCACGGTTGTGACCGCCTTTGATCCGGCCGGACATCCGATCGGCTTCACGGCGAATTCCTTCACCTCCGTGTCGCTCGATCCGCCGCTGCTTCTGGTCTGCCTTGCGAAAACCTCACGGAATTTTGCGGTCATGACCGGGGCGGCGGGTTTTGCCATAAATATTCTGTCCGAAACGCAGAAGGACATCTCCAACACCTTTGCGCGACCGGTTGAGGATCGATTCTCGGTCGTGCAATGGAAAAACGGACCTTATGGCGCACCGGTTTTCGACACAGTCGCCGCCTGGTTCGATTGTTCGATGGAACAGGTGATCGAGGCCGGCGACCACGTTATCCTCATGGGCCGGGTCCAGGCCTTTGCCGATAACGGCCTGAACGGCCTCGGCTATGCCAAGGGCAGCTATTTCACCCCGGCGCTGGCCGGCAAGGCCGTCTCGGCAGCAGCAGAGGGCACCGTGGAACTCAGCGCCGTTGTGGAACGCAACGGTTCCGTGCTGATGCTGGGCGGTGACAGGCTTCAGCTTCCGTCCTGCGCCATGGATGATGCCGATCCACCGGCGACGCTAGGGGCCTATTTGCAGGCCTTGACCGGTCTCCCCGTCACCGTCGGATTTCTCTATTCGGTCTACGAGAGTCGCGCCGACAGTCGCCAGCACATCGTCTACCGCGCTTCGATCGGCGAGGGCGAGCCGGCGGAAGGCCGCTTCCTGCAGCCCGGTGACGTTTCGCCGGACATGCTGGCCAATCCGGCCACCGCCGATATTCTCAGGCGGTTTGCCGCTGAAAGTTCGATCGGCAATTTCGGCGTCTATTTTGGCAATGAAACCGCCGGCAAGGTGCACCCCGTCGCAAGGAAAGCCTGAACGATGAAATTCTCCCTCTTCGTCCATATGGAACGTCTCGACGCCAAGCAGGACCACAAGACCCTCTACGAGGAATTCGTGGCGCTCTGCGAAATCGCCGACCGGGGCGGCATGCACGCCATCTGGACCGGGGAACATCACGGCATGGATTTCACCATCGCGCCGAACCCGTTCGTGACGATCGCCGATCTGGCGCGCCGCACGAAGAACGTCCGGCTGGGCACCGGCACCGTCATCGCGCCGTTCTGGCATCCGATCAAGCTTGCCGGCGAAGCGGCTATGACCGACATCATCTGCGACGGCCGCCTCGACATCGGCATTGCCCGCGGCGCCTATGCTTTCGAGTACGAGCGCCTTCTGCCGGGCCTAGATGCCTGGGGCGCTGGCCAGCGCATGCGCGAACTGATCCCGGCGGTCCGGAAGCTCTGGGAGGGTGACTATGCCCATGACGGCGAGTTCTACAAATTCCCGTCGACGACGTCCGCACCCAAGCCGATCCAGAAATATCCGCCGATCTGGGTGGCGGCGCGGGATCCCAACAGCCACGAATTCGCCGTCGCCAATGGCTGCAACGTGCAGGTGACGCCGCTCTGGCAGGGGGACGACGAAGTCGAGACGCTGATGATGCGCTTCAACGATGCCTGTGGAAAGAATCCGGACGTCGAGCGCCCGAAGATCATGCTGCTGCGCCACACCTATGTCGGATTGGACGAGGCGGATATTGCGCAGGCTGCGCACGAAATGAGCGTCTACTACAATTACTTCTTCGCCTGGTTCAAGAACGAGAAGCCGATCCATCAAGGCCTGATCCAGCGGATTTCCCCGGAGGATATCGCCGCCAATGCCATGCTGTCGGGCGATGTCATGCGTAAAAACAACGTCGTCGGCAATGCCGACGCGGTGATCGCCCGCGTCAGGGCCTATGAAGCGATGGGCTATGATGAATATTCCTTCTGGATCGATACCGGCATGAGCTTCGAGCGAAAGAAGGCCTCGCTTGAGCGTTTCATCGCCGATGTCATGCCGGCCTTTGCGGAGTGAGCGCCATGCGACAGTTCCAGTGCTACATTGATGGCCGCTTCGAGGACGGTGAAGCCCGTTTCGACAGCGTCGATCCATCCACCGGCGCTCCCTGGGCGCAGATGCCGGAGAGCCGGGCTGGCGATATCGGCCGCGCGGTCGAGGCTGCACATGATGCGCTCTACGGTAACGGTCCCTGGGGCCGGATGACGGCGACGCAGCGCGGCAAGCTGCTCTATCGGCTGGCCGATCTCGTGGCTGCCAATGCGCTGCGCCTGGCAGATATCGAAACCCGCGATACCGGCAAGATCATCCGCGAAACCTCCTCGCAGATCGCCTATGTCGCGGATTATTACCGCTACTATGCCGGCCTTGCCGACAAGATCGAAGGGGCATATCTGCCGATTGACAAGCCGGACATGGATGTCTGGTTGCGGCGCGAGCCGGTCGGCGTGGTTGCGGCCATCGTCCCATGGAACAGCCAGCTGTTTCTGGCCGCCGTGAAGATCGGCCCGGCGCTTGCTGCGGGCTGCACGCTGGTGGTCAAGGCCTCCGAAGATGGTCCGGGGCCACTGCTGGAGTTCGCCCGGCTGGTTGACGAAGCCGGCTTCCCGGCCGGCGTCGTCAACATCGTCACGGGCTTTGGCCCGACCTGCGGCACGGCGCTGACCACCCATCCGAAGGTCGCGCATATCGCCTTCACCGGTGGCGCGGAAACCGCGCGCCATATCGTTCGCGGCTCGGCCGAAAACCTCGCCTCCACGTCGCTGGAACTGGGCGGCAAGTCGCCGCTTCTGGTGTTTGCCGATGCCGATCTCGACAGTGCCGCCAATGCGCAGATTGCCGGCATTTTTGCCGCCACCGGACAGAGTTGCGTGGCGGCCTCACGGCTGATCGTCGAGCGCAGCGTCAAGGATCGTTTTCTCGCCATCCTGTCCGCAAAGGCGCAAGCGATCCGCATTGGATCGCCGCTGTCGATGGAAACGGAAGTCGGCCCGCTTGCGACCAAACGTCAGCGCCATCATATCGAAACGCTGGTTGCGGCATCACTCGACGCCGGTGCCCGGCTGGTGACGGGCGGTTCGGCTCCCGAAGGCGATGGCTATTTCTACCGCCCGACCATTCTCGATTGCGACGGCGTGCGCTCTCCGTCGATGGACAAGGAGTTTTTCGGGCCGGTGCTCTCCGTCGTGTCCTTCGAGACCGAGGCGGAAGCGCTGGCGCTTGCCAACGATACGCCTTACGGCCTGGCTTCCGGCATCTTCACGCAGAACCTGACGCGCGCCCACCGGCTGATGAAGTCGATCCGGGCCGGCATCGTCTGGGTCAACACCTACCGCGCCGTCTCGCCGATTGCGCCGTTCGGCGGCTCGGGCCTGTCGGGTGATGGCAGGGAAGGCGGCATAGAGGCGGCACTCGGCTACACCCGCACCAAGACGATCTGGCTGCGGACCTCCGACGATCCCATCCCCGATCCCTTCGTGATGCGGTGACCGGCATGTTCTACGAGATCCGCACCTACCGGCTGAAGAACGGCGCCATTCCGGCCTATCTCAAGGTCGTCGAGGAAGAAGGCATCGCCATCCAGAAAAAGCACCTCGGAGACCTCGTCGGCTATTTCTTCTCCGAAATCGGACCCATCAACGAAATCGTCCACATCTGGGCGTTCACAGGTCTCGACGACCGCGACGCACGGCGTGGACGGCTGATAGCAGATCCGGCCTGGCAGGGGTTCCTGCCGAAGATCCGCGATCTGATCGAGGTCGCCGAAAACAAGATCATGAAACCGGCAACCTTCTCGCCAGCGGGAGGGTCAAGACCGGTCTGAGCCGGAAAGGCCTTCGGGCCTGATGAAAATCGGGGCATGTCATCATCGTTCGGGGAAGGAAAAACCCGGCACGAAAGGATGTGTGATGCCCGAAAGACAGTGAAAACGCAGACAACAATGGAGCAAGGGAACATGAAAAACATTACGATCATCGCGGCATTGGCCGCAACGCTTGGCCTTTCGACCGCAGCCAGCGCCGCCGAACTGGTCTTTACCAGCTGGGGCGGCACGACACAGGACGTGCAGAAGGCGGCCTGGGCCGACAAGTTCACCGAAAAGACCGGCACGGCCGTCGTGCAGGACGGTCCCACCGACTACGGCAAGATCAAAGCCATGGTCGAGGCGGCCGGCGTAACCTGGGACGTTGTCGATGTCGAAGGTGACTATGCAGTGCAGGCCGGCAAGGCGGGTCTTCTCGAAAAGCTCGATTTCTCGGTTATCGACAAGACCAAGCTCGATCCCCGCTTCGTCACCGACTACTCGGTCGGCAGCTTCTATTATTCCTTCGTCATCGGCTGCAACAAGGATGCAGTCTCCGCCTGCCCGAAGACATGGGCCGACCTGTTCGATACCGCGAAATTCCCAGGCAAGCGCACCTTCTACAAATGGTCGGCACCGGGCGTGATCGAGGCTGCGCTTCTGGCCGACGGCGTTGCCGCCGACAAACTCTATCCGCTTGATCTCGACCGTGCCTTCAAGAAACTCGACACGATCAAGGCCGATATCGTCTGGTGGTCGGGCGGCGCCCAGTCGCAGCAGTTGCTGGCATCGGCCGAGGCACCGTTCGGCTCGTTTTGGAACGGTCGCCTGACGGCGCTGGCTGCAACCGGTGTCACGGTCGAGACCTCATGGGACCAGAACATCACCGCCGCCGACGCGCTGGTGGTCCCGAAGGGTGCCAAGAACAAGGACGAAGCGATGAAGTTCATCGCGCTTGCCACCTCCGCGGAAGCGCAGGCCGAGATGGCCAAGGGCACCGGCTACGCGCCGATCAATGTCGGTTCACCGGCTTTGATGGATGCGGACGTCGCCAAGACCCTGCCGGACCAGCAGACCGCAAGCCAGGTCAATGCCGACATGGGTTACTGGGCCGAAAATCGCGACGCGATCGGCGAGCGCTGGTACGCCTGGCAGGCAAAGTAAGACGGCAGATACAGCGGGCGCGTCTGGAGCGCGCCCGCTGTCCCATGATCTTTCGAGAGGATTTACGGCATGGCCACGCTGACCGATCCCGGCGGCATTGCAGGCACGGTCAAACCGCGCATCGTCCGCCAGTACAATTTCGCGCAGACTGTGCCGGCGCTGGCTCTGATCCTCCTGTTCTTCGTCCTGCCAGTGCTCGCGCTTTTGCTCAGGAGCGTGCTGGAGCCGCAGCCCGGGTTCGGCAACTATGCCGCACTGCTCGGATCGACCACCTATCTGAAGATCTTTCTCAATACCTTCGTCGTTTCGGCGCTGGTGACAGCCGTTTCGCTTGCGATCGGCTTTCCGGTGGCCTGGGCGCTGGCGATCATGCCCTCGCGACTGTCGTCGGTGGTCTTTGCCATCCTGCTCCTGTCGATGTGGACCAATCTTTTGACGCGCACCTATGCCTGGATGGTGCTGCTGCAGCGCACGGGCGTGATCAACAAGACGCTCATGGGCCTGGGGTTGATCGATCAACCGCTGCCGCTGGTCAACAATCTCGTCGGCGTCACCATCGGCATGACCTATATCATGCTGCCGTTCATTATCCTGCCGCTCTATGGCGTCATCCGCCGCATCGACCCGGCCATCCTGCAGGCAGCAGCGCTCTGCGGCGCGACGCGTTTTCAGGCGCTGACCCGAATCCTGATTCCGCTTGCGGCGCCCGGCATGGTGTCCGGCGCGCTGATGGTCTTCGTCATGTCGCTCGGCTATTTCGTGACGCCTGCGCTTCTCGGCGGGACCGCCAACATGATGCTCGCCGAACTCATCGCCCAGTTCGTGCAGTCGCTCGTCAACTGGGGCATGGGCGGTGCTGCGGCGCTGATTCTCCTTGTGGTGACGCTGACACTTTATGCCGTCCAGCTCCGGCTGTTCGGGCCCGCACGCATGGGAGGACACTGACATGCTCCTGAATTTCGAAAGGCTCGGCGCCTGGAAATGGATCCTGCTCGTCATCACCGGCCTTACCGCCGCCTTCCTGATCCTGCCAATTGTGTTTATCGCGGCCCTTTCCTTCGGCTCCTCGCAATGGCTGATCTTCCCGCCGCCGTCCTGGACACTGCAATGGTACAAGGCCTTCCTTGCCGATCCGCGCTGGCTGGAAGCCGCGTGGACGAGCTTTCGGATCGCTGCAGTGGTGACGGTCCTGTCGGTCTTGATCGGGCTCGTTGCCTCCTTCGGACTGGTGCGCGGCCGCTTCATCGGCAAGGAAGCGCTGCGGGCGCTTTTCCTGACGCCGATGATCCTGCCGGTCGTGGTTCTGGCGGTGGCGCTCTATGCCTTTTTCCTGCGCATCGGGCTGAACGGCACGACGACCGGGTTTGTCATCGCCCACCTCGTGGTGGCGCTGCCTTTCTCGATCCTTTCGATGACCAATGCGCTCGAAGGTTTCGACAAGTCGATCGAAGACGCAGCCGTGCTGTGTGGTGCCCATCCGCTGGAAGCCAAGATCCGCGTGACGCTGCCGGCGATCAGCCATGGACTTTTTTCAGCCGCCGTCTTCTCGTTTCTGACGTCGTGGGATGAGGTTGTTCTGGCCATCTTCATGGCCAGCCCGACCCTGCAGACATTGCCGGTCAAGATCTGGACGACGCTGCGTCAGGACCTGACGCCGGTGATTGCCGCCGCCTCGACGCTTCTCGTCATCGTCACCATCGCGCTGATGCTACTGGCCGCGCTTGTGCGCAAAGGACTGAAATCATGACCGAGCCCTTCCTGCAAATCCGCGGCCTGCGCAAGGACTACGGCATCGTCAACGCCGTCAGCGACGTCAATATCACCGTCGAACGCGGCGAGTTCATGACCTTTCTGGGACCGTCCGGGTCCGGCAAGAGTACGACGCTGTACATTCTGGCGGGCTTCGAAAACCCGACCGCGGGCGATATCCTCCTGAATGGGGAAAGCCTGATATCCACGCCGTCGCACAAGCGCAATATCGGCATGGTGTTCCAGCGATACACGCTGTTTCCGCATTTGTCGGTGGGCGAAAACATCGCTTTCCCGCTCAAGGTGCGCCGCTGGGGAAAGGCTGCGATCGATGCAAAAGTGCAGGCGATGCTGCGCTTGGTGCGGCTCGAAGGCTTCGAGGACCGCAAGCCGGCGCAGATGTCGGGTGGCCAGCAGCAGCGCGTGGCGCTTGCCCGCGCGCTTGCCTATGATCCGCCGGTGCTTCTGATGGACGAGCCACTATCGGCGCTCGACAAGAAGCTGCGCGAGGAAATCCAGCACGAAATCCGCCGCATTCATCAGGAAACCGAAGTGACCATCCTCTACGTGACGCATGACCAGGAGGAGGCGCTCAGGCTTTCGGACCGGATTGCGGTGTTTTCGAAGGGCGTCATCGACCAGATCGGCACGGGGCCAGAACTCTATGCCAATCCGGCAACGCGCTTCGTGGCCTCCTTCATCGGCGATAGTGATTTCGTCACCTGCGAGATCGTTTCAGCGCGGGACGGGCGGGCCGACCTGTCGATCGGATCGGGGGGCGCGATTGCGGGCGTGCCCGTGCACGGGACCGCGGTAGACGGCGGCATGGCGGCGCTGATGCTTCGGCCGGAGCGTCTGTCCCTGTCACGCATCTCTACGGGCGCGGGAACAACAGGTCTGTCTGCGCGCGTCAACGACATTACCTTCCTCGGCAGCAGCATCCATGTCGCCGCCTCCGCGCCATCAGGTGAAACGCTCTCCGTGCGCCTGCCCTTCGGGCATGAAGCCGCAGCAGGGCTCTCCCGCGGCGACACGGTCTTCATCGGATTCGACCCCGCGAGTGCGCATGTCTTCTGCGGCTAACACCGCAATTGCACACAAAAACGGCCACTCTATCGTCCTGCATTTCTGCCGTGAGCGGATCAAAATGCAATCAAGGGCGAGCCGGCTGACCAACAGGGCCTGAACCTATCGACGCGGAAAGACATAGGGATCGAGCGCGATCCGGCCGCTGCCAAAAACCACCAGGGAAAGGGCCATCGCCGCCCAGGGAAGGTGGAAATTGGCCCAGCCTTCCGGGATGGTAAGCTGGATGATTGCCGTCATCACAAGCAGGCCAAGAGCTGAGAAGCGTGTTGCCAGGCCGAGGATCAGAAAAATCGGCAGGAGCAGTTCGCCAATCCCGGCGGCTGTCGCCATCGCCAATGGAAATGGATAGGGGATTTCGCTGCCCAGGATATGGAGCTTGAATTCCTGCTCGAAAAGATATCGCGCGCCCGACGACAGCGTCAGGAAGCCGTCCCATTTCGTCAACCCCGATTTGAAGAAGGGAATGGCGAGTGCGAAGCGCAGGGCCAGGAGGGGCAAGGCGCGAGGGACGGAGCCGAGCAGGCATTCGGCATGCGCGACGAGCGAGACAAAACCAGCGCCGAAGCCGCGCGAGGGAGCTACATCAGTCGTCATCGGATTTTTCCTTGATCCTGTTGAGGGGTGGCAAACGCGCCAAGGCCGGTCAGACCAATCAGTGCTGCACCAAAATCGAACGCGTGGTTTGCTGCCAATGCGGTCTCGGCTGCCTCACCCAGCGGTGCACCGCGAAACAGCAGGCTTGCAAAAACCGCGTCCTGCGGCGGCAGGATATGGACGATGACGGTCATTTCCGGCCTGACGACCAATACAGCCTGCGGTCGCCAATCCGTGACCGGTAGAACCAGGTCCTGCTGATGGGCACTCCAGATGGTGCCGGCAGGATGATCTGACGGGATGAGATGAGCAGACGGGTGAGGGTAGAGCCGCAGGTCTGCAAGTGTCTCGGGCTCTATGGCTGACAGGGTGGCAAACGCCAGCGCCGGGACGTCTGCCGCGTGATAGGCGCGTGTCCAGGCAGCCTCGATCCGAGCAACGTCCGACAGATAGACGATCCCGCCCGCAGGCGGAAAGCCGGCAATGAAATCGGGGAAATCGTCCCCGTAGTCGATGATCAGCGGCGAAGCGGGTTTGTGATCCTGGGCATAGGCACGCGCCATCATGAGAAAGAATGCCGGACCGACGAGTTTCTCCGTCACTGGAAAACGCTGCGCCAGTGCCCGCGTCAGCCCGGCGAAGACATTGTTTCGATAGATGGCAAACCGGGCGGGGTCGGCATCACCGCGGAATGTGGTAATTCCCTCCGGAACAGGATTATCGGCATGCAGCAATGCGATTGCAAAAGCGGATTGGCTGGCAGCGAAATCCATGATCATGCCGCCTGAAATGTGTTGCGATCGGAAGCTGCCGCCGCCAGCATCCGATCGGCGCGGATCGCTTCGGCATGCAGGGTGGCTAAATCGGGCACGTCATTGTCCCATTCGATCAATGTCGGAACCGGCCCGCTGCGTGCAAGCGTATGCTGGTAGAGGGCAAGCACGTCATTTTTCACGGCTGTGCCATGGGCGTCGATCAAAAGTCGGTCGCCGACGCTGTCTGTGGTCTCGTCATAGCCCGCAAGATGGATTTCGCCGACGACATCGACCGGAAAGCGGTCGATGTAGCTGATCGGGTCAAGCCGGTGGTTGACGGCCGAGACCATGACATTGTTGACGTCCAGCAGCAGGCCGCAGCCGGTGCGCTCCACGATTGTCGCCAGAAAATCCACCTCATCAATGGTGCTGTCGGCAAAGAGAACATAGGTCGACGGGTTCTCCAGCAGAAGCTGCCGACCGAGAAACTGCTGCGCCTCGTCCACATGGGCGATGACCCGCGTCAAGGTTTCCTGCGTGTAGGGAAGCGGCAAAAGGTCGTTCAGGAAGCCCGTCTCATGCGTCGACCATGCCAGATGCTCCGAAAAACTCTGCGGGCGATAGCGATCGATCAGGCTGCGGAGCCGTTTCAGATGCGTCTTGTCCAGCCCGCGCGCGGCGCCGATCGACAAGCCGACGCCGTGCAGCGACAGGGGGTAGAGTTCGGTGATGGCTTCCAGAACGCGATGTGGCGGTCCACCGGCACCCATGTAGTTCTCGGCATGGACTTCGAAGAAGCCGACATCCGGCCGGGTCGCCAGGATGATGTCATAGTGCTCGGGCTTGAGGCCGAGGCCGGCCCTTGGAGGCAAGGCTGTCGCAAGATGTCCTGACGCGATCATTGGCGTTCTCCTGGTCCTGTCAGAGAAATGCGGAGGCCCGGATACCGGGCCTCCGCTCGGGAGATCAGCCCTGCATCGGCTCCAGCGTGCCCATGTGGCCATCGACGTTCATCGTCGTGCAGGTGCCGGCCGGAACAGCCTTCCAGGCGTTGCCCTGATAATCCGCCGCCGAGGTGCCCGCGCATGTCGTACCGGCGCCGGCTGCGCAATCGTTCTGGCCCTTCAGCGAAATGCCGTAGCATTTTTCGTTGCCGACCATTTTCTCCGCCGGAAGGGGCCCGGCAAAGGCAACGGAGGCGATTGCGGTGGCGAGCGAGCCGGCGAGGGCGAAGGTGAGCGTGGAACGGTTCATGAATGATCTCCTCTTAGAATTGCCGCATGCCGGTTGTCGGCTGCGTAACTTGGTCTTCGGCCCCGAGAGATCGGTTGTTACGCCTGATCGAAAACACGAATGCGTGATCGGCAGCCTGGATGGATTGGACAATATTTTGACTGCCGCGTAACAAGAGGGCCGCTGCGCACGTATAGGAGAGACAAGGGTTGAACGGCCGTGACGAAAACGAGCTGGCTATGTTGCTGCGGGCTGCCATTGCAGGAGATGAAAAGGCCTATGCAGCGTTCCTCGGCCGGACCGCTGCCATCGTGCGCGGCTTTGCGCGTCGGAAAATCGTGCAGGGGGGTGTCGATCCCGAAGACGTCGTCCAGGAAACGCTTCTGGCTATTCACACCAAGCGTCATACATGGATCACCGATGCGCCGGTTCTGCCCTGGATCTATGCGATCGCGCGGTTCAAGCTGATCGACGCCTTTCGCAAACGGGGCCGCCGCGTGGAGATCGAAATCGGCGACATCGCCGAGACCCATGCCCAGCCGGAATCCGAAACGGTCAGCGACCGCGAAATCAGCCGCGTGCTGAACGGGCTGGCGCCGGGCCAGCGCTCGGTGGTCGCGGCGATTTCGATCGAGGGGCGCTCGATCGTCGAGACGGCCGAAACGTTCGGCATGACTGAGACGGCGGTGAGAGTGGCCCTGCACCGGGGCTTGCGCGCCATCGCGAAGAAGTTTGGACGGAGCTGACATGCAGACCAACGACCTCATCAATGCCTTGAAGGCAGATGCAGCGACACGGGCGATGCCGCTTGGCCGTGTGTGGTGGATCGCGATAGCGGCGGCGACGCTTGCTGCGGTGATCGCCTTTTTCCTGCTGATCGGCCCGCGCCCCGATATAGGTCAAGCCGCGCACACCGGCCGTTTTCTCTTCAAGTTCATTGGTACGTTAACGCTTACCATCTCCGCTTTTGCGCTCCTGCGGGCGTTGTCGCGGCCCGGTGCAGCGATCACGCGTGCAGCATACTGGCTTGTCCTGGCGCCGGCCCTTGTCGGTGCTGCGGTCATCGCCGAACTGTTCGTCGTGCCGGCTGGTCAGTGGCGCGTGGTCTGGTGGGGCACGAACGTCTACGTCTGCCTGACCTTCATTCCGCTGATCGGCCTTGTGCCTCTGGCCGTCATGCTGGCCGCGCTCCGCCATGGGGCGCCGTCGCGTCCCGGTCTTGCCGGGGCAGTTGCCGGTTTGCTGGCCGGAGGGATCGCCGCGACAGTCTATGCGGCGCACTGCACGGACGATTCACCGCTGTTCGTCGCCACCTGGTATTCGATCGCCATCGCCGGCCTGGTTGCGCTCGGGACAATTCTGGGCCGCCGCGTCGCGCGGTGGTAGACGTCACTCGATTTGGGCTGCATGTCCTTTCGAGGCTTCTTTGCTGCGAACTCCGACAAAGCTTTGAAAATCATGTCCGGTAGCGGCGAATGAAACGGGCATCGGTCCAGTGTTTCCAGGCGGTGATCCAGCGACCCGCAACCGCAAATCCCCATTTGTCGGCGATGGTTCGGCCGTCCGCCAGCGAGATGAGCGCAAGCCAGGCGCGCTGAGGCCGGAAGCGCTTCAGTTTTTTCCCGAAGAGTGTGCGGCGGATGTTCTCCGCCAGGACAGGTCCCGCGCGCACGGCAAAAACCCCGGCCTTCGGGCGGGGTTGTGCCAAGGCGGCGACGTCACCAGCGGCAAAAATGTCCGGATGGGAAAGCGACCGCAATCCGGCATCGACACGGACGAAACCGCCAGCATCCAATGCCAGCCCTGTCTGGCGCAGCCAGGCTGGCGCGCCACTCGATGTCGTCCAGACGACCTCGTCGACCGCGAGCCTTCTGCCATCCCCGGCGACAAGCATCTTGTGCTCCAACCCGACCACGTCGAACGCCGGATAATGTGCGATATCGTGGTCTGAAAGTGCTTTTGCCGCCATCTTGCGGGCGAATTCGCTGCGCTCCGGCAGAAGCCGGGTACTGCGTCCAACGAGATGGATGCTGACGCCACCGCTTGCGCGAACGTCTGGCGGCATGAGGCTGACGAGCCGTCTCTTGAGCGCAAAGGCCACTTCGATGCCCGCAACTCCCTGTCCAATAACGGCAAGGTGCAACGGATGCTGAACGCTTCCGGCCAGGAGATCCAACTGGACCAGACGTTCCGTGAAACTTGCGATCGGTTTGACGGAGACACCGCCCGAAACCCCTTTCGGAAGGCTTGGCGTAGATCCTGTGTCCAGCGAGAGCAGATCGTAGTCGAGCCAGGATCCGTCTGACAGGCGCACCCGGCGCGCCTTCGGATCGATTCCAATCGCCGTGCCGTCGCGAAACGCGATGCCGGAGCGCTCGCAAAGAGCCTGCAGGTCAATGTTGAAATCCTCGAATAGGTATCGGCCGGCGATGTAGCCGGGCAACATGCCGGAATAGGGCGCGTATCGCGATGGCGAAACGAGGATGACCTGCACAGGCGCGCCGAGCGTTCCCAGGCGACGGACGACTTCGACATGGGCGTGGCCACCGCCCAGAAGGACAACGCGCTTTCGCGTGCCGGCTTTTCCTTCCGGTTCGGTGAAATCACCCGTTGCATTCAAGGCGGTTGCCTCGAAACGGCGTCTATTCGATGGATCTCGCCGCCGGCCGCTTGCGCATCTGCCTCTTCATGGGTGACCAGAATGACCGGCAGCCCCGCATCTCGGGCCTTCGTGAAGACGAGCCGGCGCATCTGCTGGCGAAGCGCCATGTCGAGCTTGGAGAATGGCTCGTCCAGCAGAAGCAGCCGCGGCCTCGAGACGAGGATACGAGCCAGTGCGACCCGGGCCTTCTGACCACCCGACAGGGTGGCGGGGTCGCGCCCGGCAAATCCATCCAGTTCCATCTCCGCCAACGCGTCCGCAGCGATGCGCTGGCGCTCCCTGCGAGCGGATATCGTCGCGGGCACGGCAAAGGCGACGTTTGCCCCGACCGACATATGGGGAAAAAGCAGGGGATCCTGGAACAGGATGCCGGCCCGGCGGCTTTCAGGCGCGAGGTCCGTGAGATTGTCGCCGCCAATGACGACCTGACCCCGCGCCTTGAAGACCGGATCGAGAAATCCGCCGATATAGGCCAGCAAGGTCGATTTCCCCGACCCCGACGGCCCCATGACTGTCAGCACCTCTGAAGGTTGCACCTTTGCTGAAAGCGCGATCAGTCGATGGTCCCGGAGACATATCTCGACGTCGGTCATAACAAGGCCGGCGGTTTTTGTGTCGTTCGTCATGGTTCAGACCTGCATCGCGCGGCGGTTTCGATAGAGCAGGGCCGGCACGATGGATGCAACCGCAAAAATGATGAAAGGAAGCAGGGTCTGCAAAAGGGCATAGACGCCGATCACCCTGCGGTTTCCGCCCGACGCCAGCGCCACGGCTTCCGTGGTGATCGTCTGGATGCGTCCTTCACCGATCAGCACGGTTGGCAGATACTGGCCGACGGAAACGGCAAAGCCGACGGCAAAGGCGGTGAGGATCGCCCGGGTGAGCATCGGCAACCGGATGGCGAGAAGCGCCGACAGACGCGAGCGCCCGAGCGCTGCTGCAAGCACGTCATAGCGCGTGTCGAATTGTCGCCAGGCATCCGAAAGGGAGAGGAAGACATAGGGCAGCACGAAGACGAGATGCACCAGGATCAAAGCAGCAAACCGGTCGGTCGCACCGCTGCCGATAAACAGGAGCTGAAGACCGAAAAGAAAGGTGATTTGCGGCATTATCAGCGGAAGATAGAGCAGAAGCAGCGCCGAATCTCCAGCTTTTCGCCCCGTTTCCGTCTCCCGTTCGAGACAGCCGATCGTCAAAAGCACGGCGATCAGCGTCGAGATGACACCGGCCGACAATGTGGTGATCACAGGTGGAACGATGCGCGCGAGCCCGTTCTGCCAGGTTCGCAATGTCAGTTCCTTGGGCATGAGGTCCGGAAATGTCCAGAGCCCGGCGATGGACCACAACAGCAGCAGGGCAAGGCCGCTGAAGACGGTGGCGCAGGTGACGACGACCGCGCTCGAAGCGGCAATTCTCATGCTGCGGTCTCTCGGAAATCGATGGCCGCGATCCCGAAGCGCCGTAAGCGCGATGCCACCCGCACGTTCGGTGAAATGCCACAGAAGGAGAGCCGTCACGGTGACGCCAAGCTGAAGGATCGCACCGGCGGATGCGAGAAAACGGGCCGAGAGATCGGGGTCGTTCATCCATTCCAGCAGGCGGGTCGCCAGCGTTCCGGGTAGGCTCGGACCAAGGATAAGCGCGACATCAACAACTGAACTGGAATAGGCAAGGACCGCATAGACGGCAAACCGGATCTGCCGGTAGACGCCGGGCCAGAGGAGATAAAGGAAGCCCGCGATGCGTCCATAACCGAGCGAGGCGGCAAGGCGACGCGAGGCCGGCAGGTCGAGCTGGGGAAGGGCGGCAAGCGATACCAGGAACAGAAAGGGAATTTCCTTCAACACGAGCGCCGCCATCATGGTGATGCCCAGCGGGTCGTGCGGGATCAGCAGGTCAGGCGGGCGATCGATCCCTGCGAAAGGGGCGGCAAGCCGGATCAGGTAACCCGATGGTGCAATCAGCAGGATGAGGCCGAACGCCGCCGCGGCCTGCGGAACGGCCAGCAACGGCGACAGCCAGTGCTGCAGGCGACCCAGGACGGATGTGCCCGCAAAGGCTGCAAGAAACAATGCGGTGACGGCAACGGCGATGGCAGTCGTGGCGAGCCCGTTCGCAAAGCTGAGCAAGACCGATGCACCAATCCCGGGTACGGCAAGCAGCGTGCGGAAATGGTCGAGGCCAAAGCCGTGGCCGCCCAGCGCCGGCAGGTAGCCGAGTGCGGGAAGCAGCGTTCCCAACAGGCCGAACGACAGCGGCAGGGTCAGCACTGCCACCGTCAAAAGCATCGCTGACCGCGCGTAGACAGCAACGGCACGGCTTGCCCTGAGCGAACGCGCCCGCATCCGTGTCACCGATCAGTTGCCACTTGCATAGCGACGGCGCCATTCCGTCTCGATACGCTCCATCCAACTCGCATGCGGCTCCACGAGGATGGGTCCGATCTTGTCGGGCTTAAGCGTCGCGACGCCGAGATCGAGCCCCTGAAAGGCGGCCCGATCCGCGTCCGGCAGCTTTACCACGGACAGAACTGTCGGGTCACCCCAGTATTTAGGATCCTGCTTTCGCAGTTGTGCTTCGGGCGAGATCAGGAAGTTGGCGACGAGAAGCGCCCCTTCTTTTGCGCTGGCATTATAGGGGATGGCGACGAAGTGGGTGTTTCCCAGCGTGCCGCCGGAGAAGGTGAAGGAACGCACGGTATCCGGCAGTTCGCCTGATGCAATCGCAGCGGACGCCTCCGCCGGATTGAAGGCGAATATGATGTCCAGTTCACCATCCGCCAGCTTCTGCTTCATGTCGGGATAGTTCTGCGGAAAAGTCTTGCCGGACCGCCAGGCAACCGCGTGGAGCGCGTCGAGATAGGCAAAGAGCGGCTCGACATCGCGTTCGAAGCTGGCCTCGTCGATGGGCTTCAGCAGCTTTGCGCGATCATCAATGACTTCGCTGAGAACCTGCTTCAAGAAGGACGAGCCGATGAAATCCGGTGGTGCCGGATAGGAAAAACGCCCTGGATTTCGCTTTGCCCAGTCGAGCAACTGGGCAGTATTGTCGGGTAGACCCGACTGGTCGGTCCGTGCGCCATCGTAGAAGAAGACCATCTTCGCGCCGCCCCAGGGGCTTTCGAGCCCTTCCGTAGGTTCGGTGAAGTCGCTGAGGATGGTCGGCTGGTTCTCGACGTCGACATATTTCCAATTGGGGAGTGCTGATGCCCATCCCGGTGAAAGGAGCAGGTTCTGCTGTTTCATCGAGGCGAAGTTTTCGCCATTGATCCAGATGAGATCGACGGAGCCACCTTCGTCCCTGCCGGCCGCCTTTTCTGCAATCACTTTACTGACGGCGCTTGCCGTATCCTCCAGCTTCACCTGGGTTACCGTGACGCCATGGCGCGCCTGCATCTCCTCGCCAACCCAGTCGAGATAGGCGTTGATGTTTTCGGATCCGCCCCAGGCATTGAAATAGACCGTCTGGCCGGCTGCCGCCTTTTCGATCTTCGTCCATTCGGACACATCAAGATCGGACGCGTGGCCGAATGATGCCGTCAGACCGGCGATGATGCCTGCCGCAAATAACCTGGTGATCGAACGCATGCCGTGTCTTTCTCCCTGATGGTGTCGATGCCCTGACACAAGCGCCTCGACTTTGATTGTGATCCTGATCGGCGTTCGCCGGTTTCTTTATGCACTGCTGCTCTCTACGTCTGTCTTTCGCAACGGGACCGCATCCGTGCCCGTGTTGCGAGAATCTTTTTAACCAGTTTCCGCAGATGAGGCGCCTGATCCATTCGAAAGAGACGCCATCGACATCAGTGGGTGCGACGGCGCCATTGCGAGACGATAGTCGGCACGACGGCGACAACGGCCAGCGCGAAGAAGGCAAGGGTAATGTCGCGTGTCACCAGATCGGCGATGGTCGCTTCGCGGCCGGCGGACTTTGCGGCGGCGAGCACGCTGTCCACGCCCTGACCGAGATAGGCATAGGCGAACGTGCCTGGCAGGATACCGAAAAAGGTTGCAGCAATGAAACGAGCTAGGCTGATGTCGAACAGGGCTGCCGCGATGTTGACGACGAAGAAGGGAAACAGGGGCGCCAGTCGGATCGCCAAAAGATAGCCGAACGCATTCTCCCGAAAGCCTTCCGCGAGCCTCTTGGCAACGCCATCGACCCTTTGCCGCAGAAACCCGCCGAAAGCCGATCGGGTGGCGAGAAACAGAAGCGCCGCGCCGGCTGTCGCACCGACCGCGACCAGTGCGCCGCCGACGATCCAGCCGAATAGGAAGCCGCCGAAGATTGTCAGGATCGACGCGGCCGGGAATGAAAACGCCACGGCGAGGATATAGGCTGCAAGGAACGCCACCGCCGAAAGCGCATAGCGGTCATCCACGAAGCTGCGCAATTCATCGCGCCTTTGCGCAAGAAAACCCAGACTGAGATAGTTCTGTATACCGAGCGCGTAGCCGAGAAGCAGCCCGAGAACCACGAGCGCCACTGGCCCGAAACGCCAGACCAGACTGCCGGGACGGTCTGTCGGCAGGTCAAGACTGGTGGTGTTGCTTTTGTCGGGCATTCTGCAAGGGCCAGTCATATGCGGCGGTTTCGACCAACCTCAGCAAGAAACGGATAAATGGATCACCGGCAACTCAAATCCGGGTGAACGGCGCTAATCGTCGCTCCTTGAGCGACTTCGCACCGTTCTTCGCAGGTCATGCCCGGTCTTGCTTCGTGGCGAAGACCACCCAGCCCTGGTGCCAGCGCAGGAGCGTCGTCAGGCCGCAGACCGCCGCGAAGACCAGAGCGATGACGGAGAAACTTTGCGGAAGCAGGCACATGGCAACGAAGACCGCGATCGTCTCGAACCCTTCGGCCATGCCGCCCGCATAATAGATGCCCTTCGCCGGAAAAGCCGCCGCCTGTTTTCCCTGCTTGGCCGCAATGATAGAAAAGGCCAAAAAGGACGATCCCGTTCCGACGAAGGAAACGATCAGGACGGCGGCGGGCAGGGCATGCAGGGCGGGGTCGTGCACCGCAAAACCGAGCGGCACAAGGGCATAGAAAACGAAATCGAGCGTGATATCGAGGAAAGCCCCCCTGTCCGTCGGTCCATTGATGCGGGCAACGGCTCCGTCCAGCCCATCAAGAAGCCGATTGGCAAGGATCAGGGCCAGCGCAATGGTCCAGTTGCCGCTTGCAAGGGCCGCGAAGGCCAGCAGGCCGATGAAAAAGCCGCCCAGGCTGATCGCGTCCGCTGAAATGCCCATGCGGGACAGCATCCGTGCGGCAGGCTGGAGGGCTGCGCGTTGAAGGGGAAGAATGCGGGCGTCGATCATCCGCGCCTCCAGCGATGGAACCAGCCCACAAGCGCCATCAGGCGCGGGCTGATATGGTTGCGCCGCCAAAGCCCCGCCGCCATCTTGTTGGCTTCAGCGAGCGTCGGGTAGATGTGGATCGTGCCGAGTATCCTGTTCAGCCCCAGACCGTGTTTCATGGCCAGCACGAATTCGGCGATGAGATCGCCTGCATGCTCGCCGACAATGGTTACGCCGAGGATCGTGTCCTTGCCCGGGATCGTCAGGACCTTGACGAAGCCACGGGCAGCGCTGTCGGCGATCGCGCGGTCGAGATCGTCCAGTCCGTAGCGCGTCACTTCATAGGCAATGTTTTTCGCTTTTGCCTCGGCCTCGGACAGGCCGACACGTGCCACCTCCGGATCCGTGAACGTTGCCCAGGGGATGACCCTGTAATCTGCCTTGAAGCGCTTGAAATCCCCGAACAGCGCATTCACCGTCGCAAACCAAGCCTGATGCGCAGCCACATGCGTGAGCTGATAGGGTCCTGCAACATCGCCGGCGGCGAGGATATGCGGATGGCGCGTCTGAAGATACGCATTTGTCTCAACTACGCGATCGACCTTGATGCCCAGTTCCTCCAGCCCGAACCCCTTCAACCGCGGCGCGCGCCCGATGGCGGCGATCAGTTCGTCGAATTCGATACGCTGCGTCTCGCCGCCATGCTCGACCTCGATCCATTTTCTGCCGTCCGTCACGCCGCATGCGCGGGCCTCATGCTGCGTCAGCACGCGCACGCCATCGGCCGTCAGCGAAGCGCGCACCTGCGCCGATACGTCCTCGTCCTCGCGCATCATAAGGCGCGGCGCCATCTCCAACTGCGTGACCTCCGATCCGAGACGGACAAAGCTCTGTGCCAGCTCGCACCCCACCGGCCCGCCACCGAGCACGACCAGCCGTCGCGGCGCTTGCGTGCGCCCCCTCAGTTTCTCCCAAAGCGTATCCGAGGTGAGATAGCCGACATCGTCTATGCCTGGCAGAAGTGGAACGAAAGGGCCTGCGCCGGTCGCGATGACGACGGCGCGTGTCGTCAGGCGCTGTGTTTCGCCGCCCTTCAAGGCGATCTCCACCGTCCATGGATCGATCAGCCTGGCATAGCCTTCAAGCACCTCGACCCCGAGCGATGTGTAGCGTTCGATGCTGTCATGCGGCTCCACTTCGGCGATGACGCGATGTACGCGTTCGATTACCTCGGCGAACGGAACCTGCGGCTGGTGGGCAGCCAGTCCATAACGGTCGGCCTTGCGCATCTGGTGGGCCAGTCTGGCGCTTCTGATCAACGCTTTTGACGGCACACAGCCGTAGTTGAGGCAGTCGCCACCCATCCTGTGTGCTTCGACCAGCGTGACCTTGGCCTTGGCCGCTGCCGCGATATAGGCCGACACCAGACCCGCCGACCCGCCGCCGATCACGATCAGATTGCGGTCGAATTTTCGGGGACGTTTCCAGCGTTTCGCCAGATTGTCGTGCTTGAGGAAGTCCAGAAGCATGGGCAAGTCCAATTGCAGGAAAAACCGTCTGTGCATCGACAGGACCGGTGAAGTCCGGATCTGTTACCGCCGCTGCGCAGAAATCGTCCCGCCGTGGCCCGACCTTGGTAACAGACGGGCGCACCGGTTACGACCGGGAAGATCACCGGGTTTCTAGAAGAATGCAATTGCTGTCGTCTCACGACATGATCAAGCCGCCATCAACATTAATGGTCTGCCCCGTGATATAGGCGGCGTCGCTGCTGGCCAGAAATGTAACGAGACCGGAGACGTCGGCGCCGGTGCCGGCACGGCCCATGGGGATGTTTTTCACCCACTCGGCCATCAGTTCACCAGGCTTGTAGTCGCCGAGCAGCCTGCCCCAGGCGCTGTCATTGTAGGCCCACATGTCGGTATCGATGATGCCGGGGCAGATGGCGTTGACGGTGATGTTTTCCTTGGCCACTTCCTTGGCAAGGCTCTGGGTGATGCCTATGACGCCGAATTTGCTTGCGGCGTAGTGCGGTGTGTAGATGAAGCCCTGGCGGGCCTGTCCCGATGCCGTGTTGATCAGCCGGCCGCCGTCGCCATGCCTGCGCATGCGGGCAATCGCCTCCTGGCAGCAGAGGAAGACACCCTTGGTGTTCACCGCCATCACCTTGTCCCACTCGGCCTCGGTCATGTCCTCGATTTTCGCGATGGTGATGACCCCGGCGTTCTGGATCGAGATGTCCACGCGCCCGAAGCGGTCTTCAGCGAGATCATAGAGCACCTTGACGGCGCTGGAATCGGTGACGTCCATGCGCATGGCGGCAACCTTTGCGCCCGTCGCCGCAAGATCGGCAGCGACGGCCTCGACCTTGGCGTCGATCGCACTGAGCACGACAGTTGCGCCTTCAGCCGCGAAGCGGGCGGCAAACGCCGCGCCGATGCCACCGCTCGCTCCGGTGATGACGACGGTCTTGCCTTCGAAACGCTTTTGCATGCTCGTTCTCCTCCTACCAGCAGACGAAGCCACCATCGACGATAAGGTCGATGCCGGTGACAAAGGACGCGGCGCGGCTGGCCAGAAACACAGCCGGTCCCACCATTTCATCGACAGTCGCCATGCGGCCCATCGGCGTATCGCGTTCGAAGATTTTGCGCTGTTCGGCCACTTCCGGCCGCTGGTTCATCGGCGTCAGCGTATAACCGGGGCTGATGACATTGACCCGCAGCCCGCGGTCCGCCCATTCCATCGCCAGACTCTTCGACAGATGAATGACGGCCGCCTTGGATGAATTGTAGTGCGCCTGAAGCAATCCGCGATTGACGATCGAGCCGGACATCGAGGCGATGTTGATGATCGAACCGCGCCCGCGCGGCAGCATCACCCGCGCTTGCGCCTGGCAGGAAAGAAACACGCCGTTGACGTTGATCTCGTAAAGCCGGCTCCACTGCTCTTCGCCCATTTCCTCCGCCGGCGCGGCATTGGCGATCCCCGCATTGTTGACCGCGATGGTCAAAGGCCCGATCTCGCGTTCCGTACGGGCAATCGCGGTGGCGATCTCCTCTGCTGAGGTCACCGAGCCGGTGATTGCAAGCGAGCGGTGGCCGAGGGCTTCAATACGGGCGGCCGTCTGCTCGAGGCCGTCGCTTGAGGAATGTCCATAGCAGACGACGTCGGCTCCCGCTTCGGCAAGGCCGATGGCGATGCGCTGGCCGATGCCGCTGCCGGCGCCGGTCACGAAGGCGACGTCGCCGCCGAGCGAAAACAGGTTCATCATGCTGTTCCGGTCCCGTTCGAAATGGGTGCTTGGGTCAACTCGTGGCAAGTTCCATGACGGACACACCATTGGCCTCGGTCCTGTCAAGGATGCCACGCTGGCGTCCCCGGCTGATGACCATCACCCGGTGCGACAGACCGAGCACTTCCTCAAGATCCGAACTGACGACGATCACCGCCATGCCCGATCGGGCGAGGTCGGCGATCACCTCATAGATCGCAGCGCGCGCACCGACGTCGATGCCACGGGTCGGTTCGTCGAGAATGAACACCTTGGGTGGCCGTGCGATCCATTTGGCAATAACCACCTTTTGCTGATTGCCACCGGAAAGCTTTCCGGCCGGCTGGTCGTGACGCCCCTTGATGCCGAGCCGGGCGATGCTTCTTTCCGCAAAATCCTTGACGGCACCGGGCCAGATCCAGCCTGATGATGCGATATGATCCTGATTGCCGAGCGCGAGATTCTCGCCGATTGTCTGGTCGAGGATGACGCCCTGGAGCTTTCGGTCTTCCGGAACCAGAACCATGCCGGCACGGATGGCGGCTGCGGGACCATCGAGCCTTACCACCTCGCCGTCGACGGAAACGGTGCCGGCAGAGACGGCGTCGGCACCCGTGATGGCACGCACGAGTTCCGTTCGCCCTGCACCGATCAGGCCGGCAATGCCCAGGATTTCACCCGCCCGCACGGAAAAACTGACATCCTGGAAACTGTCGTCCTGGGAGGTAAGGTCGCGGACAGCCAGGACAGTTCTTTCGGCGGGCGGATGAAGGGGCGGGAACATGCGATCGACGCTGCGACCGACCATGTCCTCGACGATTTTGCGGATGGGTATATCGGCGCTCTCGTGCCGGGCGACCACACGGCCATCGCGCATCACCACGATGCGATCAGCAATGCCGGCGATCTCTTCCAGCCTGTGGCTGATGTAGAGGAAGGACATGCCTTCCGCCTTCAGCTTGCGGATCTGCTCGAACAGAAGCGCGGTCTCGGCGCTGCCGAGTGCTGCCGTCGGTTCGTCAAAGATGAGCAGGCGGGCGTTCAGCGTCAGGGCCTTGGCGATTTCGACCTGCTGTTGCGCGGCAACGCGTAGCGTCCGCACCTTCTGATCAGGCGAGACATCAAGGCCGAGTCGGCGCAGTTGTACGGACGCCCGCTCGTTCATCGTCGCCCGGTCGATGATGCCGTTACGCGTCAGCATGCGGCCGACATAGACGTTTTCCGCGACGCTGAGGTCGGGAAGCAGCTTGAGTTCCTGATGGATCATGCCGATCCCGGCTTCGATCGCTTCAGCGGGAGAGGCAGGTGCATAGGGCTGGCCCAGCCAGCTGATCGTGCCGCTGTCCGGCCGGAAGGCACCGGCAATGATATTGGAGACGGTCGACTTGCCCGCGCCGTTTTCGCCGAGCAGCGCCACGACCTCGCCAGGTCGAATATCGAAGCTTGCATCGCTCAGAACCCGGATGGGGCCAAAGCTCTTGCTGAGACCGCTCACGGAGAGCCCCTTGTGGGGGCCCTCCGCCTGGTCCTGCCGGATCGTGTGCGGGACGGTCATGATATCCTCAAGGATGGTTGGCGATGAAGCCTTCCACATTGTCCTTGGTGGTCAACGTGGCGTCCTGGAGCTGTTCTGCCGGCACGGTGCCGCCCGAAACCAGCGCGATGGCGGCATCGACGGCCATGCGGCCCATGCCCTGCGTCTGCTGCGTAGCCGTCACGTCGAAAACGCCCTTCTGCAACGCTTCGAGAGCAGCCGTGTCACCGTCGAAGCCGGCAATCCAGACCTTCGAGCCGGTGTTGGCGACCTTGACGGCCTGCGCCGCGCCGAGTGCCAGGCCGTCAGCCTGTGCGAAGATGATCGAAACGCTTGGATTGGCCTGGAGCAGGTCCTGGGTCAGCTTGAAGCCTTCGTCCTGCGACCACATCTGGCTCCACTGTTCGCCGACGATCTTGATGTCGGGATAGGCAGCCAGTGCGTCGGCGCAACCCTTGGAGCGGTCGACTTCCGGTGTCGTGCCCTTCTGACCATGGATGATCAGCATGTCACCCTTGCCGCCGGCCTGCTTGGCGATGTAGTCGCAAACAGCCTTGGCAGACGAGACGCTGTCGGTGGCGATAAACGTATCGCCCGGTGCGCCATCGGCATTGCGGTCGACGTTGATCACTGGAATGCCGGCAGCCTTGGCAGCCTTGGTCGGGACCGAAGCGGCGGTGGCGCCGGCCGGGATGTAGATCAGCGCGTCGATGCCCTGCGTCAGCAGATCCTCGACCTGGCTGACCTGCGTGGCCGAATCGCCCTTGGCATCGACGGTGACGACCTCGATGCCCTTCTCCTTGGCGTAGGCTTCGACGGACTGCTTGATCTGATTGAAGAAGTTGGCTTGCAGGTTGGCGACGGCCAGACCGATCTTCTTGGCGTCCTTGGCCTGCGCCATGCCGGACAGGGCAAGGAACGGGATCAGGGCGGCGGTGGCCATCATGACGGTACGACGATTGAACATGGTATTCCTCCTCTTGTGCCGTGGCTGCCGCTGGGTCGCGGAAGGCTCACGGTCTTGCTTGATGGATCTCCCCGATCCGTTTCCCGCCCGTCTCCGGGCGGATCTCCTCACACGTCACCCGGCAAACCGGGCCGACGTTCATTTTGCGCGGCGTTTCCACGCGTCGGTGGCCACGGCAAGCGCAATGACGACGCCGATGATGATCTGCTGGATGAACGGCGAGACGCCGAGCAGGTTGAGACCGTTGCGCAGTACGCCGATGATCAGCACACCCACCGCCGTCCCGCCGATCGAACCGACGCCGCCCGAAAGGCTGGCGCCGCCGATGACGACCGCCGCGATCGTGTCGAGTTCGTAGCCGAGGCCGGAGCTTGGCTGCACCGAATCGAGCCGTGCGGCCAGAACAACGCCTGCAAGGCCGGCCAGCAGGCCGCACACGGCATAGACCCAGTTGGTCAGCCGGCGCACCGGAATGCCGGACAGGCGCGCCACTTCCGGGCTGCCGCCGATCGCATAGAGATTACGGCCGGTGGCGCGGTGTTTCAGAAAGATGCCGGTGGTAACGGTCAGAAGGATCATCAGCGCAACCGTCAGCGACACGAAGCCGAAGTGCCGCACGATCGACAGGCTGGTGAACCAATCCGGGAAACCGACGATCTGCGAGCCGTCGGTGATGATGTTGGCGAGGCCGCGCGCCACGGACATCATCGCCAGTGTCGCGATGAACGGCGGCAACCCCATGGCCGTGATCATCAGCCCGGAGCCGAGACCGCAGAGTGCAGCGACCGCGAGACCGGCAAGAATGCCGACCGGCAACGACAGGTTCATGTAGTCCGGATGGCCGACATAACCCATGACCATCATGGCGATGGCAAGGATCGAGCCGACCGAAAGGTCGATACCGCCGATCAGAATCACCAATGTCATGCCGATCGCCATGATGCCGATGACGGTGATCTGGTCCATGACGTTGAGGATGTTGCGCACGGTCAGGAACGTATCGGTCGAAACCGACAGGACCAGGCACAACAGAACGAGGCCGATCAGCGGGCCGCGGCTTCCGGCAAACAGGAAATCCGCCGCCGAACGGCGCATGTCACCGACCGGCGTCGCCGTCGCGGGTTTGGCTTCGGACATAGGAGAACTCATCGGCTGGCATCCTCATGCTTCGCCGGGCGGTGGATGCGATCAGCATCTCTCCGATAAAACGTCACATCATCCTCCCGAGTGAACAATTTATCTTTTATATATATATTTGTTCAGCTAATATCGAGGCGGCTGGATTGTCAAGAGCCGAATGCAAACATTGAAGACGGATCTCTGTCGCGCGGCCCGAATGCGTTTGGCGTTGAAAATTCAAACTTGCCTTTTGCCCGGCGCCAATGCCTGCTTTATGGATAAACGCAAAGGCAGGATGCCGTTCGGCGTCGGCGGGGCCACAGGTGCAGGGGCAAGCGCTTTCATGAGCAGCGACAACGAGACCAGCGGCCGGGAAAGCGGTAGCCGCTATGCCGATAGCGAGCTGAAGGCGCGGGCCGCCTGGCATTATTATGTCGAGGGTCTGACGCAGGAACGCATTTCCGAGGAGCTCGGCATCGGTCGTATCAAGGTTCACCGCATCCTTTCGGCCGCGCGCGAAGAAGGCATCGTCCAGTTTCGCATCCGCGACAGCGTCGTCGAATGCGTCGTCCTGGAGCAGAAACTCAAGGAACGGTTCGGGCTGAAGGACGTGGTGGTGACCCCGGCGCCGGCCGAAAGCCGGAATGCGCCGATGATGATCGGCCATGCTGCAGCAACCTACCTCGCCGATCATATCAATCCGGACGATGTCATTGCGCTTGGCTGGGGCCGCACGCTGAAATTTGCGATCGACCAACTGCCGCGCCGCAGCGTCAGCCGCACGACGGTCGTCTCTCTTCTGGGCGGGCTCACCCGGGCGCAGCCGATGAACCCGACCGAATGCGCCTGGGAACTCGCCGAAAAGATCGGCGCCGAATGTTATCTCCTGCCGGTGCCCGCCTATGCAGACCGGCCGGACCAGCAGGCGATGTTCATGAGCCAGCGCAGCGTGCAGGATTCGCTGTTTCGCGCCAAGCGCGCCAACATCGCCGTGATTAGCGTCGGCTCGCTGTCGCCGGAAAGCCCCATCGCCAACTATGGGTTCATCAAGGCCAGCGAGCTTGAGGAGCTGGAGGCAGCGGGGGCGGTCGGCGATCTGCTCTGCCAGTTTCTCGACGCGGATGGTCGGGTGATTGATCACGACGTCAATCGCCGGGCCTGCGCCTTTCCGGTCCAGGAACTGCGCGATGTTCCAAACGTCATTCTGGTGTCCGGTGGGCGGGAAAAGGCGGCCAGCATCCTGGCTGTGCTACGCGGCGTGACGGTTTCCGCGCTGATTACCGACGAAGAGGCCGCAAAAGCACTTCTGGCTTCCTGACCCGGCAAATCAATCTTTCAACAATCGGCGATGCAGATCGCGGGTCGCCGGATAGATATCCCGATAGATCGCCACTCTCTTCCTGTAGAAATCGCCAAGCGCTGCCACCGGATAGACGGTTTCCGCGGCTTCCACCCGCATCGCAAGGCCGGCTTCGCCGGCGGACGCGAACCATCCGGCTCCCGTTGCCGCCAGCATGCCGGCACCCAGTGCAGCGGCCTCATTGACGGGGGAGACTGAAAGCGGTCGGTCGAGTACCGTTGCCATGATGTCGAGCAGCAGCCGGCAGTTGGTTCCGCCGCCGGCGGCCACGAAACTGTCGGCGCGCGTGCCGCAGCTTTCCTCCATCGCTGCCGTGGCAACGGCCTGCTCGAAGGCAATGCCTTCGAGTGTCGCGCGGAAAATATCGGCCGGTTTGTGGTGCAGTGCAGCACCGATGATGACGCCGCGCGCCGCCTCGTCCCAATAGGGGTTCATGACGCCGGCCCAATAGGGCAGCACCATCATCCCTTCAGCGCCGGGGGGCACGATCCTTGCCAGCGCCTCCAGTTCCCCTGCGGAGCCGGCATTGAGGGTCCGCACCGCCCAGTCGGCCAGTTGCATGCCCGAGCGCAGCACGGTCTCCAGCATGAATCCGGAAGGTATCGGCGCCGTCAGGGTCCGATAGGCGTCGCTGGTCACATAGCGATCTGAAAACATGCCGCTGACCACGCCCGATCCCAGCGAAAGATAGGCCTTGCCCGGTTCCGTAACGCCCATGCCGAGACCGGCGGCCTGCCCGTCGCCGGCACCTGCGAAGATCGGCAATGCCTCGGGAAGTCCTGTCAAACCGGCGGTTTCGCGCCTCAGCGCCCCGCACAATTCGCCCGGGGCCAGCAGCCGGGGCAGTTGCTCTTCCTTAAGCCCCGCCGCCTTCACCAATTCCGGATGCCAGTTCCCGGTCACTGGCGAAAAGATGCCGAGCGGATCGGCGGATGCGGTGCTGGTGACCAGTTCGCCGGTCAGCCGGTGGACGAGAAACGCATGCACATCAACGATCGCGTGAGCCGATCGCAGCAACTCGGATCGATGCTCTTTCAGCCAGGCGAGTGCGTAAAGTGCCGGGGTTGGATCCGGCGGCTTGCCGCTCCATTCCCGGATCGTATCCCGCCCAAGCTCGTCGGAAAGCCGGGCCACCTGCGGCCGGGCGCGTTCGTCCAGCCAGAGGATCGCCGGTATCAGCGGCCTTCCGGCCGCGTCGATCAGGGTAAAGGTCTCGCGCTGATGGGCGATCGAGAGGCCGGCGAAACGCGCCGGATCAATGATCTGCGTGAGTGCAGAGAGAGCATCGAGCAGGGCTGCCCACCAGTGCTCGGCGTCCTGCTCGAAATGGCCGGGTGCGGGGCTCGAAAGCGGATAGGCCGCGCGTGTCTGCGCAACCTCGGTTCCGTCGCGACGCATGGCCACCGCCTTGATGGCCGTGGTCGAGGCGTCTATGCCGATGACGAGATCGCGCATGTTGATTCAGGCCACGGCGGGCGTGACGAACTGGCCGTCGGCCTGGTCGAGCCGCTTGCGGATCTGGGTGATCACCATGCTGTCATCCGGCACACAATTCTCGTAGGTCAGGAATTCGCCGGTTTTGACGGGCCGGATCACCTTGGCTTTTTCGGCCAGACCCAAGGGAATGGCGCCCTTGCGGCGGGCGTCTTCCCAGGTCATGGCATAGCCACGATAATCGGTCTCGCCGATCATGCCAAGCGACTGGCCGGTACCAAGGTCGCTCTTCGCCACGGCCACGGCTTCGGCTACCGGATGATCGAGCGGCTCGAGATCAGCCTGCCGGAACAGCACGGCCCGCGCGGCCGACAACGGCACTTCCAGGCTGGTCAGATGATAGGGCCGGAAGATCGTGAAGTACGGGCCCTTGCCGACCTTGAGGTCGATCATGCGCTCCAGAACGCGAGGGTGCTTCGTTTCGATAATGCAGAAGACGCCCGGCGCGACACCCTTGCCGATCGAATAATCCACCACGCCCTTGCGGTTGAGAATGCCGCCGTCCGCCTTGGGGCAGAGTACGTCGGCCAGTTCTTCCAGTGTTGCTGTCGGGCCGTGCATGCCGGGAACATCCGGCACAAGGCCAGTCGCATTGGCAATCGCTACCATCTCGATCGCGGTCTTGGAGCCGTCGACGAATTCCACCAGCATGCGCGCATTCATGTTCCGCGCCGCGGCCTCTTGCTGATAATCGGCTGGCATGGCGTCGATCTTCAGCGGGTTGTTCTTGCCCTTGCCTGCGGCGATGATGTCAAAACCCAGGCTGCGGGCAAAGCCGATGATCTCGATCGTGCAGGCGGGCTCGTCGCCCGCCGCACCCGTATAGACGACGCCGGCCTTGCGCGCTTCGTCCTTCAGGAAGCGGCCGATGGTGATGTCCGCCTCGACGTTCAGCATGACGATATGCTTGCCGTTCTTCATGACTTCGAGCGCAAAAAGCGTGCCGATGTTCGGATTGCCCGTCGCATCGATGATCACATCGATTCGCCCTGCCGCCGCCAGCGCGTGCAGATCCTCGGTAACCGCGATCTTGCCTGCTTCGATCGCACGGTCGATATCGGCGGCGCCGGATGCGACAACGATATCGCCGCGATCATGCCCGGCAAGCAGGGCTGCATCGATTGCCGCCTGCGGCCGGACCTCGGAGATGGCGCCGATCCGCATGCCGGGCATCAGCGCGACCTGAACGACGATATCCGTGCCCATCTGGCCGGCACCCGCGAGCCCGATCGTCACCGGACCGTTTTTCTCCTGATAGCGGAGAAGCTCCGCGGCCAATTGCGGATGAGACATGTGGGTGATCCTCCAAAAACCAGCATCCCCATTTTCTGGGGCGGTAATGAACATTTATATTTTTCAGAATAAAAAAGTTCAACCGGTATTTTCGGCAATTGCGGACATCGGGCGAGCGACTGAGAGCTGATGTCACTTCTGAACTCCGAGACTGGGCATTCCGGCTTTTATTTTCAATTTTACTTAATTTTAATTTAGCAGTGGAATTCTGTCTTCACGGCGATTTCCCATCCTGAAGAAGCGGGTGGCCTTGCGCCTCAAAGGGGAGATGGCATGATCGTTCGGCTTTTTTTGTGCGCCTTGGCAGCCGTGACGTTCGCGTCTGCGGCAGATGCCGGCAATCTGGCGGAATACAAGCGTCCGCTTTTCATTCCGTTCGAGGGTGTCGCTCCCTATTCGCCGCAGTTGGCGACGCTGGGCAAGATGCTGTTCTTTGATCCGCGCCTGTCCGGTGCCAAGAACATGACCTGCGCGACCTGCCACAATCCGTCCTTCGGTTTCGAGGCGCCGGTCGAAACGCCGGTCGGTGCGGCAAATACCCGTCTCGGCCGGCAGGCGCCGACTGTGCTCAACGCCGCCTGGGTATCGCCGAACTTCTGGGATGGCCGCGCCAAAAGCCTTGAGGAACAGGCCTCCGGCCCGATGACGGCCCCCGTCGAAATGAACGGCAAGCTGGATGTCATCGTTGCCGACCTGAAATCCATTCCGGACTACACCGCCTGGTTCGAGCAGATTTTTCCTGGCAAGGGCGTGACCTCTGAAAACCTGATGATCGCCATCGCTACCTATGAGCGAACCGTCGTATCGAGCTGGTCGCCGTTCGATCGTTGGGTCGATGGCGACGAAAAGGCTGTTTCCGCCGACGTCAAGCGCGGCTTCGACATCTTTACTGGAAAGGCAGGCTGTTCCGCCTGTCATTCCGGATGGAACTTCACCGACAATCAGTTCCACGATATCGGCCTGCCGGACGACGATATTGGTCGTGGGGCTTTCGAAAAGGACAATCCCAAGGCGATGTTTGCCTTCAAGACCCCGGGGCTGCGCAACACGCTCTATCGTGGTCCCTATATGCACGACGGCAGCATGAAGACGATGGCGGAGGTCATTGTCCATTATGAGAGCGGCGGATTGGGCCGTCCCTCGCAGTCGGATCTGATGTTCCCGTATTCATTGACCGAAGACGAGCGCAAGGATCTGATTGCCTTCCTTGGATCGTTAACGGCCGAAAAGCAGGACATTCCCCTGCCAACCTTGCCGAATTGAGGGCCGCAGTCATGAAACTTTCCATTCGCCTTCAAATTCTCCTTCCGCTCATCGTCACGATCTTTGCCGGATTCGGTACGGCCGGGCTGGTCGGTACCCAGGCCATCAGCGGCCAGGCCGCGGTGGAAACCGTCGTGCACCAGGCTCTTCTGGCAAAGATGCTCGCCGCCCGCACGACCCAGGAATTCGAAGCGACGCGGCTGGTCGTGGATCGGGTCCTGGATATGACGAATTTCATTCCGGCCGAAACCGTGGCAAAGGACTTGCAGGAAAACAACGGTGCGCTCCTGGCGACGCTGAAGGAGTTTTCGACCAACAGCCTTTCCGCCGAGCTTGCGCAGCAGGTGGCTGCCCTCGCGGAACTTCATCGCAGTTGGCTCTCGGACGTGGAAATGGTTCTCGGGATAAAGCCCAGCACACAAATTCCAACGGCCGAGAAACTTGAGCGGGAGCGCAAGGCGCTGACGGCGAAGATCGGCGACATCAACCAGTTGGTCGATACACAGGCGACCAGCGGCGTGGCGGCTGCCGGCGCTGCGTTGACGGACAAGATTCAGACTGAACTCATGATCGCCGGCTGTGCCGCGGTGCTCGGCCTTGTCCTCCTCACCCTTATCGCGCAACGCATCTCGCGGCCGATCCTTCGGATCAACCAGGCGATGGACGCCATCGCCGGCGGCGACACCCAGTCGACTGTACCCTTTGCCGGCCGCGCCGACGAAATCGGCCTCATGGCGGCGTCCGTGGAGATTTTCCGTCGCAACGCGATTGCCCAGGCGGATATGGAAAAGGCGGCCGAGGCCGAGCGGCAGCGTGCCGAATCAAACCGCGTGCTTGATCAGGACCGGGCAGAACAGCAGGCAGCAGAGCGCCTCAAGACGGCAACACTTGGTCTTGCGCAAGGACTGCGCCGGCTGGCGGCTGGCGATCTCGCCTTCGAACTCAGGGAGCCGTTCTCGCCGGAGTTCGAGCCCCTGCGCGAAGATTTCAATACATCGGTCCGGCAACTGGCGGCAACGCTGACAGCCGTTTCCCAGAGCATCGCGGCCATGAGCAGCGAAACCCGGGAGATCAGCAACGGGACTGCCGAACTTGCGACGCGGACGGAGCGGCAGGCTGCGACACTCGAACAGACGACCATGTCGCTCAATCAGGTGACGCAGAAGGTCAATCAGTCTTCGGTTATCGTCGAGGAGGCACGCGCAAGGGCAAACCTTGCCAATGAGAGCGCGACGGCATCCAGCGGTGTCGTCACGCATACGGTCGAGGCGATGAGCGATATCGAGCAGTCGTCGAAGGAAATCGGCATGATTATCGGCGTCATCGACCAGATTGCCTTCCAGACCAACCTTCTGGCTCTGAATGCGGGCGTCGAAGCGGCGCGTGCCGGCGATGCCGGCAAGGGTTTTGCCGTCGTGGCCCAGGAAGTGCGCGAACTGGCGCAGCGCTCGACAGCAGCGGCGCGCGAGATCAAGGCGCTGATCGACAAATCGTCGCGCAACGTTTCCAACGGCGTTGAACTTGTCAACCGGACCGGCGCTGCCCTGCATACGATCAGCGAGCATATCGTTCATATCAATGGTTACATGGGTGACCTGTCCGCTTCCGCGCGCGATCAGACCGCAGGGCTCGCCGACGTCAACCAGGCCATGGGGCAGATGAACCTTGTCACGCAGCAGAATGCCGCAATGGTCGAGGAAGCGACCGCAGCTGGAAACCTGCTCGCGGAAGAAGCCGATCGGCTCGACCAGACAATCCGCGGCTTCTCGCTCTCGGAGACGCCGGGCCAGACCCGATCCGCAACCTACCGGCCGGCCCCATCCCGGCACGCCGCTGCAGCCTGAAGGGCGCAGAGGCGCCGATGAACAGACGACTGGCGCGGGATTGCCGGTCGAAACGGCAGGCAGGCCGAATATGCCTGCTGGCGTCTCATATCACAAAATAATATCACATTATCTCATAATTCTGTTTATTCTGCGCGTATTGTTGTGATAGGAAGCCTTTGATGACGGCGCAAAGGCGTCGTGCAGGTCTTCGCAAGGCGCACCGATGAAGCCCGAAACCAGACGGCAGGCGATCATGGATCTGCTGATGGATGCCGGTTCTGCATCCGTCGACGACATGGCAAGCCGATTCGGCGTCAGTCGGATGACAGTCCATCGCGATCTCGACGAACTCGAGCAGGCAGGGCTTCTGCGCAAGACGCATGGGGGTGCGTCGATCCAGTCGAGCCCGCAATTCGAAAGCGATTTCCGTTACCGCGAAAAGATCGCCGCTGCCGAGAAGCGGCGGATTGCCGCCCATGCAGCCAGCCTTATCGAGCCGGGGCAGATCATCATCATCGACGACAGCTCGACGGCCGGCGCTTTGGCCGATCATCTGAAGGACATTCGGCCGCTGACGGTGATCACCAACAATCTCGGTGTCATCGGCCGGCTTTCAGGCATCAACGGGATCACGCTGATTTCGCTCGGCGGCCAATATAACAGGCGTTTCAATGGTTTCTTCGGGATCATCACCGAAGAATCACTGCGGTCGCTTCGGGCGGACCTCGCCTTCCTGTCCAGTTCGGCCATCCACGGCGCGTCCGCCTTTCACCAGGACCAGGAAGTGGTCCAGACCAAGCGGCAAATGATGCGTTCTGCGGGCCTGACCCATCTTCTTGTCGATCACGAAAAATTCGGCAAATCGGCACTGCATTTCCTGGCGGGGCTTAATGGCTTCGATGTCGTCCTGACAGGCGCGGAGATTGGCGCGCTGCACGAAACCGCACTGCGGGAAGCAGGCATCAATCTCATCAAGATAACGGCGCAGGCCGCGGAGGACATTCAATGAAAAAGGAAAAGATCTGGGTCGGAACCAGCTGGAAGATGAACAAGACGCTGGCGGAGGCGATGGTTTTTGCCGATGGCCTCGCTGCAGCGGACGCCAACCGCGATCCCCGCATCCAACGCTTCGTCATCCCCTCTTTCACCGCGGTGCGGCCGGTCAAGGACGCGCTCGTTGCCACCAGCGTCAAGGTCGGCGCGCAGAACATGCACTGGGACGATGCCGGGGCATGGACCGGTGAAATCTCGCCGCTGATGCTGACGGACTGCAATCTCGATCTTGTCGAACTCGGTCACAGCGAGCGCCGCGAACATTTCGGCGAGACGGATCGCACGGTCGGGCTCAAGACCGCAGCCGCCGTCAGGCATGGTCTTGTACCGCTGATCTGTATCGGCGAGACGCTGGCCGAACGCGAAGCCGGTCAGGCCGATATCGTGCTCCGGCGCCAGGTCGAAGGCGCGTTGGGTCTGCTGGACGGCGATGCGAAGCGCAAGCCGGTGCTTCTCGCCTACGAACCGGTCTGGGCTATCGGCGTCAATGGTATTCCGGCGTCCGCCGACTATGCCGACGCGCGTCACGCGCTGATCGCGCAATGGGCGCAAACCATGCTCGGCTCGGCCGTGCCCGTGCTTTACGGCGGCAGCGTCAATCCGGGCAATTGCGAGGAACTGATCGCCAAGCCGCATATCGACGGACTTTTCATCGGTCGCTCGGCCTGGGACGTGACAGGCTATCTCGACATTCTTTCCAAGGTCTCGGCAGCGCTCGCTGCCTAGACCGGACATTTTTCTGTTCAACACAAAGGACACAAGTCATGAAGATCGCAATCGGCGCGGACAGCGCAGGCAAGCCCCTCCTCGATATCATCGAGGCGCATCTCGCCACCAAATCGGGGATCGAGGTCTCCAATCTCAGCCAGTCGGGCTTCTACGCCGATCTGTCCAAAGGTCTGGCCGAAACCATCGTGTCTGGTGAAAACGAGTGTGGCATTCTGATCTGCGGCACCGGTATCGGCGTTTCCATCTCGGCCAACAAGGTGCCGGGCATCCGCGCCGCGCTGACCCATGACACCTATTCGGCCGAACGCGCCGCCAAGTCCAACAATGCCCAGATCATCACCATGGGCGCACGCGTCATCGGGCCGGAACTGGCCAAGGCGATCGTCGACAAATGGCTGGAGTCGGAATTTGATCCGAACGGATCTTCGGCCGGCAACGTCGAGGCGATCAACCGTCTCGACACCGGCAAATAGGCGCCGGAGAATCCGCCAGTCATCCCATGCAAACGCCCGGCATCTGCCGGGCGTTTTCGTTTCAGCCTGCACCAGGAGGGAAGGGATCAATCCTCTTCGGTAAACACCGCTTCGCGTTTCGCCTTGATGCTGGGCAGGAAGACGATGACGAGAACGGCGGCGGCGAGGAAGAGCAGCCCGGCGCTGATCGGCCGCGTGACGAAGGTCGTCGCGTCGCCGCGTGACAGGATCATGGCGCGCCGGAGGTTCTCCTCCAGCAGCGGCCCGAGCACGAAGCCGAGCAGGAGCGGCGCCGGCTCGCAGCGCAGCTTGACCAGCGCGTAGCCGATCAGGCCAAAGAAGGCGACCGCGTAGAGATCGTAGACGTTGGAGTTGACGCTGTAGACCCCGATCGAGCAGAAGGCCATGATGATCGGGAAGAGTACGTAGTAGGGGATGGTCAGAAGCTTTACCCAGAGCCCGATCAGCGGCAGGTTGAGCACCACCAGCATCAGATTGCCGATCCACATCGAGGCGATGATACCCCAGAACAGCGCCGGCTGCTCAACAGCGACGTTCGGCCCCGGAACGATGCCCTTGATGATCATCGCTCCGATCATCAGCGCCATGACGGGGTTGGCGGGAATGCCGAGCGTCAGAAGCGGGATAAACGAGGTCTGGGCGCCGGCATTGTTGGCGGATTCCGGACCGGCGACCCCCGCGATGGCGCCATGGCCGAATTCTTCCGGTGTTTTGGAAAGACGCTTTTCGACGGTGTAGGAGGCAAAGGCCGCCAGGATTGCGCCGCCGCCGGGCAGGATGCCAAGTACCGAACCGATGCCTGTGCCACGAATGACCGGCCACATCATCTCCTTGAAATCCTGTCGTGTCGGCATCAGGTCGCTGACCTTGGCCATCAGCACGGTCCGGGTCTTTTCGCCTTCCAGATTGCGCAGGATTTCAGCGACGCCGAAGACGCCGACGGCCACGGCCACGAAGTTCAGCCCGTCGGCATACTCGCGGATACCCAGCGTGAAGCGCGGTACACCCGTATAGATGTCGGTGCCGACCAGCCCCAGTAGAAGTCCGAGCGCCAGCATGGCCAATGCCTTGATGATCGAGCCGTGGGCCAGCGCGACTGAGGCCACGAGACCGACGATCATCAATGAGAAATACTCCGCCGCGCCAAATTTGAGCGCAATGGCGGTCAGGGGCAGGGCGAAGATGGCGACGAGGAAGGTCGAGACCGTGCCGGCAAAGAACGAGCCGAGCGCCGCGATGGCGAGCGCTGCCCCCGCACGACCCTTTCGGGCCATCTGGTAACCGTCGATCGCGGTCACGGCGGACGAGGATTCACCCGGCATGTTGATGAGGATGGCCGTGGTCGAACCGCCATACTGCGCGCCGTAATAGATGCCGGCCAGCATGATCAGCGAGGAGACGGGCTCGAGTTGAAAGGTGATCGGCAGGAGCATGGCGATCGTCGCCGTGGCGCCGATGCCGGGAAGCACGCCGATCAACGTACCGAGCAACACGCCGATCAGGCAGAAAAGCAGGTTTTCGAGACTGCCGGCGGTTGCGAAGCCGAGCGCGAGATTGTCGTAGAGTTCCATATCTGTCGTCCTAGAATCGCAGCCAGGGGCCGAAGCGCTGGAAGGGAAGGCCCAGCGCATAGCTGAACACGGCGACCGAAAAGACGGTGATGCCGAACGAAAGGGCCACCGCCATCAGCGGGCGCATTTTCTGCGAGGCGAAGCAGGCAATGAGCGCGGTGAAGAACAGTGCCACAACGAAACCAAGCCCGCGCACGGTGAGGCCGAAGAAGATCGGTGCCGGCAGGATGAACAGTACGCCCCGCCAGGCGATGGGCCCGATCGGCTCGCCTTCGATCTGTGTCGATTGAACCAGGATGACGACGCCCAGCAGGGTCATGACGATCGCCAGCGCAAGCGGGAAATACCCCGGCCCCATGCGAAACGTCGTGCCGAGGTCGAGATTGAAGGATTGGTAGGCGAAGAACAGCCCGAGCGCGACGAAGATCGCTCCGCAGGCCGCATTCGTGGAATCGAAGGAAACGGATTTCATGATACCCCCCAAAGCCGGCGATCGACATGGGTGGCCCGGCCAAGCCAGAGGCACCCATGCGTTAGCCAGCAAAAGCTCAAGACCGATGTCGCCGGCGTTGACCGGCGACATCGAGCGATCACAGGCGCTTAGTCGGCATACTGGCCAGCCGCTTCGATGACCGGCTTCCAGCGGGTGATTTCGCTTTCAAGCTTGGCCTTCAGCGCGGCAGGTGTTGCGTCCGCTTCCGAAGACGGCATGGTGCCGAGCTCGGCAAACCGGTCCGCCACGTTGGGGTCCTTGAGGGCCACCTGCAACGACTTCGCCAGCCGGTCGTTGACTTCGGCCGGAGTGCCCTTCGGCGTGTAGATTCCGTGCCAGATGCCGACCTGGAAATCGGCAAGGCCGCCTTCCATGGCTGTCGGAACGTCAGGCAGCACCGGCAGCTTGGTCGGCGAGGTCACGGCATAGGCCTTGATCGTGCCGCCCTGGATCTGCTTCGTCGTGTTGGTCGTCTGGTCGCACATGATATCGACCTGGCCGCCGAGCAGGTCGGTCATGGCCGGACCGGTGCCCTTGTAGGGGACGGTCACGAGCGGCGTCTGGATGGCGCTCATGAACATCATGCCGCAAAGATGCGAGGCCGCGCCGATGCCGGCATTGGCCACGGTAACCGTGTCCTTGTTGGCCTTGACGTAGTCGATCAGGCTCTTGAGGTCGGTCGGTTCGAAATCCTTGCGGGCAACGATCGTCATCGGCACGTCGGTGACGAGGCCGACATATTCGAAGGCGTTCAGCGGGTCATAGGCGAGCTTGCGGTAGAGCGTGGCGCTCGTCGCCATACCGATGTGATGCAGCAGGATCGTATAGCCATCGGCTTCCGAGCCGGCCACCCGGCCGGCACCAAGCGTGCCACCGGCGCCACCGACGTTTTCAACGACGATCTGCTGGCCGAGATCCTTCGACATGGATTCGGCCACAAGGCGCGCAACCGTATCGGTGGGGCCGCCGGCCGAGAACGGGACGACCATCGTGATGGTGCGCTCAGGATAAGTCTGCGCCGAAGCAGCCGTGGAGAAAAGGGAAATTGCGGCAAGCGCCGTCATGCCAAGCATGGCGTTCAGGATTTTCATGGAAGTCCTCCCGGATAAAATTTGGGCCAGCCAGCGCGGCTCCTCCCGCACTGATCGTGGATGCCCTATTTGCGCGGTTGCTTTTCCACCGCGCAATTGCCTCATGGCCGGGAAATCACGAATTCGTCAGCGCGTGCGCCGCACCATGGGTGGATATGGAAACAAACTACCGGAGCAATGGGTGGAATTCCACCCATTTACAGGAAAACGGTCAGCCGCAATCAGTTGCGACGGCCGTTCTCCAGATGCTCCAACGCCTCACCGGCTGCGATTTTCCGGTCCAATCCGTATTTCTGCATCTTCTCGTAAAGCGTTTTGCGCGAGATAGACAGGGATTCATAGACAGGGCGAAGGTTGCCGCCATGGGCGCTGAGAGCGCTTTCGATGACGCCCCTTTCAAACGCGGCAACCTTGTCGGCGAGGCGCGTGGTTTCCCGCTCCGCGCCGTCGGTGCTGTCGCCCGGCCGAAGATCGAGGCCAAGAACAAGACGATCGGCTGCATTGCGCAGTTCGCGTACGTTTCCGGGCCAGTCGCGATGGGCAATTTCGGAGGTGAGGGCGGCAGGAACGAGCATGTCGTCGCGGCCATAACGCGCCGATGCCTCGCGAACCAGCTGAAGGAAAAGCAGGGGAATGTCGGCCCGTCGCTGCGCAAGCGAGGGCACATGCAGCGTCGCGACGTTCAGCCGGTAGAAGAGGTCTGCCCGAAACCGGCCGGCAGCGACCTCGGCTTCCAGATCGACCTTGCTGGTGGCGAGAAAGCGCACATCGAGTTCGACGGTCTCGTTGGAGCCGAGCCTGTTGATGACCCGCTCCTGCAGGACGCGCAGGAATTTGGCCTGCAGATCCACCGGCATCGAGCCGATCTCGTCGAGAAGGATCGTGCCGCCGCGGCCATGCTCGAACTTCCCGTAGCGCGACCTTATGGCGCCGGGAAAGGCCCCTGCCTCATGGCCGAACAGTTCGCTTTCGATCAGGGTCTCGGGCAGGGCCGCGCAGTTGATTGCGATAAACGGCCGATTGGCGCGGGCACTGATGTCATGAACGGCCCGGGCAACCACTTCCTTGCCGGCCCCGGTTTCGCCGATGATCAGCGTATCGGCATCCGTCGCTCCGATTGCCCGCAGGCGGTAGCGCAGATCGACCATTACCTGTGTCCGGCCGGGCAGGCGGGCTTCGATATCGTCGCGCTTGCCGGCGACGGCGCGCAGGCGGCGGTTTTCAAGCACGAGGCTGCGCCTGTCCATCGCCCGGCGCACGATGCCGGCAAGGTGTTGGGCGGTGAAAGGCTTTTCGAGAAAATCATAGGCGCCTTCGCGCATGGCCTTGACCGCCAGTTGCACGTCGCCGTGGCCTGTTACCAGAATGACCGGCACTTCCGCATCGATCTCCCGGATTTTTTCCAGAAGCGTCATGCCATCCATGCCCGGCATGCGGATGTCGCTGACAACGACGCCGGAGAAACTGTAGCCGATGAGTTCCAGCACCTGGTCAGCGCTCGCAAAAGTATCGACGTCGAAGCCGGAGAGTTCCAGCGCCTGCGCAGTCGAACGGCGCAGTTCTTCCTCGTCATCGACGAGCAGGATGCGGGCCTCGCTCATTCCGCTGCCTCGCGGGCGGTCACCATGGCATCGAGATCGATGCGGAACACCGCTCCGCCCTCCGGATGGTTGGTGACGGTAAGGCTGCCACCGAAATCCTTGATGATGTTGTAGGAAATCGACAGTCCGAGACCGAGACCCTTGCCGACGCCCTTGGTGGTGAAGAAGGGATCGAAGATGCGCTCGGTGATGGAAGGCGAAACCCCGGGGCCATGATCACGGACGATGATCGCGACCCTGTCGCCTTCGCGCCGTGCCGAGACCAGGATGCGGCGATCGTCCAGGCCTTCGATCGCGTCTGCCGCATTGGAAATGACATTGACCAGCACCTGCTGCAAGCGCACGGGCCCGGCCCGCACGATCGGCGGCGTGGCGCCAAGGTCGAGTTCGAGATGCGCATCGGCTGCGGCAAGCCGGGCTGCCACGATTTCCGCCGTATCTCGGATCGCCTCGTCGAGCGGAACAGCTGCGAGTTCCTCGTTTGGCTTGCGGGCGAAATTGCGCAGGTGCCGGCTGATGGACGCCATGCGGTCGATCAGCCCGGAAATCCGCCGGATATTGTCACGGGCTTCATCCGTGCGGTTGCGGTCGATCAGCACCGCGGCGCTGTCGGCATAGGTTTTCGCGGCGGCCAGCGGCTGGTTGAGTTCGTGCGACAGGGCGGCCGACATCTGGCCGAGCCCTGCGAGCTTGCCGGCCTGAATGAGGTCCGCCTGGGTCTGCCGCAATTGCTGCTCCGTCAGCCGCTTTTCGGCAATCTCTTCCTCGATCCTCCGGTTGACGCGGGCGAGATCGGCGGTGCGCTCCTCGACGCGGTGTTCCAGTTCGTTCTGCGCTTCCATCTGCATCTGCATGCGCTCGGCAAGCCGGGCCCGCCGTTGCAGCAGGATGGCGATGGCAAGACCGGCAAGACAAAGCAGAAGCACACCGGCGGCGACGATGGTCCGGGCCTGTGTGCGCACCGAACTCGTGTCGAGCAGAACGTTCACCGTCCAGTCCGCCTCCGGCACATATTGCGACAGGACGAGATATTCCCGCTGGTCGCTGCCTTGACGGACCGCCATCAGCACATGCGCGCCGGAGGTGCTGCGCTCCACCGGCAGGGCGGTCAGACTGGCATCGGAATAGCGGCGTGACGCCTCGGTTCGCGCGCGCCTTTCCGGTGTCAGCGGCAGGATGCTGGAATAGAGCCATTCGGCGCTGCCGGTCATGAAGATGATGCCTTCGGGGTCCGACACAAAGATCTTGTACTCGCCGCCGCGCCAGGAGGCCTCGATCGTGTCGATATCGACCTTGAAGACGATAACGCCCTTGATTGCCGGGCCGACGCGGATCGGCGAGGCGAAATAATAGCCTCGTTTCGAAGAGGTGGTGCCAAGCGCATAGAAGCGTGACTGCCTGCCTTTTGCGGCTTCCTGGAAATAGGGCCGGTAGCTGAAGTTCTGGCCGACGAAGCTCGCGGTCCCGTCGTAATTGCTTGCCGCAATCGTGTTGCCGTCGAGCGTCATGACATAGATGTCCGACGAGCCGAGAAGCGTATTGATCGACTTCAGGTAGACATTGGCCTCATCGCGCAGCTTTTGGTCCGCAGGGCGGTCGATCAGGGTCTCGATACCCTCATGATCGGAGATCAGGGCCGGCAGCGGCTCGTAGCGGCTGAGATGGCCACCAAGTGCCGAAACGGCAAGCCGCAGTGCCGTGCCTGCCTGAAGCGAAGCTTCGTTCATATAGCTGCGCGTCGCCAGAACGCCGCCCTGATAGGCAAGGGCGATCACGACGATCGGCAGGACGCAAAGCGTCAAGATGAATCGGTTCCTCACGACATGCGCGGGCTCCTTCCCCGTTATCTCCTCTACAATCTAAATCAGAAAGCCGGGCCGGGGAACTGTAAAGCGCTCCAACGCAAAACACCCGCCGAAGCGGGTGCTTTTTCTGCAAGCCGAGGAATATCAGCGCTGGCGGGCCTTGCGGGCGGCATAACGCCTGTCGCGTTCGGCCTTGCGCTCTGCTTCGTCGGCAATGACGCGGGAAATGCGGTCGCGGTCGGCGGCTTCGCGTGCCTCGGCGTCGGCGCGAGCCTCGGCGTCGGCAGCTGCGGTGCGTGCGGCTGCTTCGGCGAGCTCGCGCTCGTTTTCCTGCTGCTTCATGATTTCGCGCTCGGCGCGGCGTGCTTCGCGGGCTGCCGCAATTGCTTCGCGCTCGAGGCGCTTGGCCACCACTTCCGGATCATCCGGCTTCGGTGCGGTCGCGAATTTTTTCAGCAGCAGCTTCTTGGCTTCGTCCGCGGCCTTGCGTCGATCGGCAAAGCCATTTTCGTTCGGGTGTCTCAAACCTAGGTCGTCCTTGTCGGTATATCGGGTCGGTGATGCTTGTTCCCGGAGACCGCTTTGCGGAATCAGGCCGGGACGCAGCCACTATAAGCAGATCAGGAGCGATCCGGCCAGCTTCGGCCATTCACTTTCCCAATATGCGAATACCAGCAGCTTACTTGCGTTTTACAGGCTTGCTGATGACAGGCGCGGCATTTGCCTCTTTTTCGAGACGAAGTTCGCGCAATCTCAATGTCTTTGCATCGCGCTCCAGGGCAACGGCATCGATTTCCGAAATCGTGCGGCTGCGGGCCATGAACTGCGTCTGCGTCTTGCTGAACGCCGATTCAGCCTGATCGCGTGTCTTTGTGGAATTCTCGGTCAATCTCGTATCCTGGATAGGGCCTGTCGTGTCCCAGATCCATCGACCCTTGAAGAACACACATGCGGAAAATTATCACGGGAGCGGACCATCGTGCCGGTTGGGCAGGCTGTGCTCCACACGGCCGGGATCGACCGTGAAAAAAAAGGCCAGGCAATTTGCCTGACCTCCGTTTGGAAAGCGTCTCATCGACAGTGCCAGTACATCCGTGGTCACCGGAGAGACAAATTCCGATCAGGCAGCCTGAAGCTTGCCAGCAGACATCTTGCCCGACTTGTTGTCGCGCTCCATCTCGAAGCCAAGCTTCTGGCCTTCGACGATTTCGCGCATGCCAGCGCGTTCGACGGCAGAGATGTGAACGAAAACGTCGGCGCCGCCGTCGTCAGGCTGAATGAAGCCGAAGCCCTTGGTGGCATTGAACCATTTAACTGTGCCAGTGGTCATAACGAACCCTTTCATAGCAATAAAATTACCGCCGTGCGACGCACGGTGGGTGGTATCTCGATTTTTGAAGGGGGAAGTTCGTCAGAGGCGCAGAGCGCTGGCAACAACAAATATCAGTCAAACAACTATCGATGGACGCTAGATAGGCCTTCTTTCCCCTCCTGTCAACTTTTAGTTTCTCACTTGCCCGGGCGATCGACTTTTGGTCGTGGTCGGCAATGGCAAAAGGACGATAAACCATGAACGAGCAGATCAGGCCGTTCATCTTTGGTGGACAGTCCGTTGTGGAAGCGCGGTCTATCGCGGATGCTCCGTCAGGCTCATCTATGGTCCATCGAAAACAGCCCGCAATCGGCGGGCAGAAAGGGCAGGATCATGCTCAACCAGATCAAGGGGCTGCACCACGTCACGTCGATGGCCGCGGACGCCCGCACCAACAACAGGTTCTTCACCGACACGCTCGGCCTGCGCCGCGTCAAGAAGACCGTCAACTTCGACGCCCCTGATGTCTATCACCTCTACTACGGCGACGAGACCGGCACGCCGGGCTCGGTGATGACCTATTTCCCGTTTCCCGAGATGGGCCGCGGCCGTCCGGGCACCGGAGAGGTCGGAAACACCGTGTTTTCCGTTCCGGAGGGCGCGCTCGGTTACTGGAGCGATCGTCTGTCGGCGCGGGGCGTCACGGGCCTCAAGGCCGAAACCACTTTCGGTGAAAACCGGCTGAACTTTGCCGGTCCGGATGGCGACGGTTTCGCGCTGGTCGGCGTCACGGACGATCCACGCGCGCCCTGGACCGGCAACGGCGTCGATGCGGATCATGCGATCCGAGGTTTCCATTCGGTTGCCCTGCGCCTGCGCGACGAGAGCGCGACGCGAGAGCTTTTGACCTTCATGGGTTACGAAACGCTGGAAAGCCGCGATGGCGTCACCCGCCTCGCCGTGCCGGGCGCAGCCGGCGTGATCGACCTCGAAACCATGCCGAACATCGCCCGCGGCCAGCAGGGGGCCGGCTCGGTGCATCATGTCGCCTTTGCCGTCGAAAACCGGGAGAAGCAGCTCGAGGTGCGCAAGGCACTGATGGATACCGGCTACCAGGTAACGCCGGTGATCGACCGGGACTATTTCTGGGCCATCTATTTCCGCACGCCTGGCGGTGTCCTGTTCGAAATCGCCACCAATGAACCCGGCTTCACCCGCGACGAGGATGCCGCGCATCTTGGCGAGGCGCTGAAACTGCCGCAGCAGCACAAACACCTGCGACCGATCCTCGAACAAAACCTGCACAAGCTTGAGGGTTGAAGGAGAATGGCAATGACCGATAACAGTATCGACAATGGCTATGTGCACCGGTTGAAGGCCGGTGCACCGGACAAGCCGATCTTTTTCGTCTTCCACGGGACGGGCGGTGATGAGCGGCAGTTCTTCGATTTCGCCGCCGACCTCATGCCTGAAGCGACGATTGTCTCGCCGCGAGGCGACGTCTCCGAACATGGGGCGGCGCGCTTTTTCCGCCGCACGGGGGAGGGTGTCTACGATATGGCCGATCTCGCGCGGGCGACGGAGAAGATGGCAGGCTTCGTCGAGACGCTCGCGACAGAGCACAAGGCATCCGAAGTTATCGGGCTTGGTTTTTCGAACGGCGCCAACATCCTCGCCAATCTGCTGATCGAGAAGGGGCTGTTCGACAGGGCCATGCTGCTGCATCCGCTCATTCCCTTCCAGCCGAAGCACAACCCGGCGCTGGCAGGGCGTAGGATCCTGATCACTGCGGGCCAGTGCGACCCGATCTGCCCGGCCCCGCTGACGCAGAGCCTTGCCGACTATTTTACCGCGCAGAAGGCAAGCGTGACCCTCGAATGGCACGCTGGCGGACACGACATCCGCCCGAACGAGATCGAGGCGATAAAGCGGTTCGTGGCCTGAAACGACGGGAGGGAGGGGGAGCCTTCCCCTCCTGCGGATACTATAAACCAGCCTGTTCCCTCCGAAACAGCGCGGTCGTCGATCGCATGGCATTGTCGGGTTACTGGATGAGACGAACTCATCCGCAACCCGGATCAAAGGATTATCCCATGCGCAAGTTCATCATCTCCGCCATCGTCGCCGCTGTC
>Ga0307515_10000599_pt1 | contig 84042 bp, 81 predicted proteins | sample 17_EM_MG_FD_194513 | JGI IMG/M metagenome (GOLD analysis project Ga0307515, IMG submission 194513) | Populus trichocarpa ectomycorrhiza microbial communities from riparian zone in the Pacific Northwest, United States - 17_EM | ecosystem: Host-associated > Plants > Roots > Unclassified | place... | reverse complement strand
CCATGACTTCATGGGGGGTTCTTGGGTCCCTGCGTTAGAAGATTGTCCTTCAGTCTCTTGTGTCGCTACGACCTGGACTTCCGGCTCCTTTTCTGTTTGCTCATCATTCTGAGCCTTCTTTTCCACATCTGCAGTTGATGGTCCCCCATCCTCTGTCTGATCCGGCTTCTCTTGTTGATCCGTGGTCACATTTCGACATTCCCCCTCTCTCTCCTTCCAGGTACGTCTTTCTTCTCTTGCAACTTTAATTGCCTCCTGCTTCTTAACGCAACAGTTGGCCTTCGCAATGTGATTTCCCTTGCAATTGACGCACTTGTCAACGTTATGGGCGCAGTTCTGTCCTGCATTAGCTTTGCAACCTACCACGTTGCACTTATGATCTTTCGTTAAATGTCTCCCCGCGCACAACATACACGCCGGCATCTTCAAAGATCCACACTTCGCATCAACATGTCCCCACCTGCTGCACACCCCACAAAAGGAATCTGGTCCGGCATTCACGAACTTCTCCACATCATACTTCACTCCTGCCGCCCTCAAACCCCCCTTCAAAACTTTTTCGGCCATTTTACTACCCTTGACCGCGAACACAACCGAAGATGCTTTCTTTCCTTCCGCCTTTTTCTTCTGCACATCTTTCGGCCCTCCAATCCAGTTGATAGCGAGGGGCAACACCACCCCCTCATTCTCAGCCTGCAATTCTTGTCTCAATTTCTCAAGTCCTCCTCCCGTCTTCTTCCCCAAATATCTATCAAAATTGACACCGTGCATTTTTACTCTCTCCCAGAGCTCATTTGTCTCGATGTCCACAATTCCTGCGTCCACCTTCCTCGCTGCTTTGATCACAATCTCCCTATACCGAATCAACATTTCGGCCGTTGCTGCAGGGGTCGTAATCGTCGAGAAGCATCCTCGGGTGTTCTTCGTAACTCCCTGGATGCGAACAAAATGTGGGACCTTCGCCTCAAAAAGTGCTCTATTCACTTCCGACGAAATATCCAAATCTTTCTTCTGAGAAAGGGGAAGGCCATTATCCCTTTTAAAGGTGACTCTCCTCTTCTCCATCGAATTTTGTCCTGGGGGGACCGGCTTCATCTCATCCTTCTTCTGCTGCCTCTTAACCTCAACAAAGCCATCTCCCGTCATCTTCTGCTGCTGTCCCGATTGTTGTTGATGTTGTCGCTGTTCGGGTTGCTTCTTTGGTGGTGGTGCTGCCGCTCTCTGCGCCCACGTCTCCTTCTTCTTTTCTTCCGGCTTCTTTGCCGGTTGTTGTTGTACAGGCTTCTTAACCTCCGGCTTTTTTACTCCCGCCTTTGGTCCCTTTGGTACCGCCTCTACCTCCGGTTTTTTCGCCTCTTTCTTTTTCTGTTGTGGCACCGCTGGCGCCACCGGTTTTTTCTTCAAAATTGTAACCTGCCCCACTTCCAGGCGCGGAAACTCCTGTCTAACTCCTCCGGGTGGTATAACCGGCGCATGCTTGGATTGCTCCAACCGCTGCTCGTCTACCTCCATCTCAGCCCTGATGACTCTTTCCACCTTCTCATTTTCCTCCGCGGAAAAAGTCGCTCCTGGCTCAAACTCAATATCGCTCATCTCTTCCTCCTCAGGGGTGGCTTCTACCTGTTTCCCCCTTTGGATTTCATCCTTCTTCCGGCTTTCTTCCGCCATATCCTCAAACCTCTTGACCACCCTATCGGTCAATTGATCCACCATCTTTTCCATGCAAGCACTCATTGCATTTTCAATCGTTTTAGCCATGTTAACCGGGGCTAACTTGGCCACCTTTCTCTCAATCTTTTCCAACCTCTGGTCGAGTTTTTCCGTCCTTTTCTCATCATACTCCCTACCCAACTCAACCTCGGTCAAAATCTTTTCCGACGTCCTGCGAATGGAGGTAACCCCCGCATCCGTATGATTCTGTCTTGCCGCCATAAAATCCGCCTGTTTCAGGCACCATTCATCATATCGCTCATCATGCAACTGATTTGTGGCGATAAAATCCCTCAGCCCCTTAGTGTTCCAAAGATACTCACCAACAAAAGCTACCAGATTAACTGGCCCATTCTCATTCATCAACGTCTCTGCAGGCTTGGCCCAATCAGCATCCAACTTTTTCCTGCTTGGCGTCTGCAGCGAATTCGGGATTGGTCGTTCGGGTGTTACCGGCCTCCTAACCCCCTTCCCCTTATTGCGCTTTTTTCCGCTCTTCGTTGGCGTCATGTAGGGCGACTCGTCCCTCCACTCCACCTCTGTCATCGCATCATCCTCGTTGTCACTGCTATCGCTAGCCTCAAATTTTCTCGGAATGGGTGTGTAGACTTTCCGGGTCTCTTCCATTCCCCCTTCTTTTTCAGCGTCTTGACTGGCATTTTCCTCTGACTGAATATACCTGCGCGCAATAATTCCAGCACTCGCCCTGGGAGTCGAAAAAGGATCCTCGGGGAGAGCGCTCGGAGGTAATTTGTAGACGGAAGGATGGGCAAGACCCTCTCCTCTGGTGTTTGCGATGGGAAGGAAATATCACTTCCCCCGTAATTCGTAGTCGGAGGTGGCGACAATTCCGAAGAGTCGTCACTGCCGTATCGTGTGATTCCAGTAACTCCAGTTTTTCCCGTTAGGTCGGAGTACGCTCTCACATCGTACAGGTCGCTGGGTAGCTGCCCAGTCTCCACTCTCGAGGTCGCCTGAGAATTTTCTCTCCTCCTCAAATCATCTTTGATCCGTGCCTTATGCAATCTGTATTCGAACTCATCTTTTTCTTCTTCGGCCCTAAGTCTCTCATACTCTGCCGTTCCGAAAAACTCTCTTTCCTCTGGGTTTGACTCCGAGGGCATAACTGATCCAGCTGGCTCCACGTCCGGTCCACAGATCAAATCAAGATGTCTATCGAGCACTTCCCCGATATGGCTGCTAGAGGTAGCGGATGCTCCGGAGACTGACTCCTCGGCCATTCTCTTCTCCAAATTCTCCTTGGCTCTCTTAAGGGAACCCTTAAGGGAGGATACTGACTTTTTAGCTCCGAAGAGACTCATTTTGGCTCCTAGGTAACTGATTTCGAGGAAAACAGCTGAAAACCGAAGCAAAAGTTTTCTGACGATAATAGGTTTAATTGGATGATAAGGGTCTTGGCAAAACTAGAAGGTGGTGTGGTGTGTTGTCGGAGGTGTCCAACGTCTCTCTTATATCTTGCAGTTGTCTTGAATCTTCGGTTGGCCTGCGTCTCACATCGAATTTTCGGGTCCGCCTGTATTCGATCAATAGCTCCACTGCTTTGTACCATGTGTCCTTTAACTTGGGGGGAGCTTGGTCTGCGTTTTCGTAACAGGAGAGTAAGAAAATATCCCAAACGGAGCGTTCATCATAGATGCGAATTATTTCGTTCGGATCTGCGCCCTTGCTGAGGAGCAGAGACACCATTGCAATGTCAACGCTTCAATGTGCTTATCGACCGAAAGTCCGGTATCGGCAGAGACTTTACTAATGCGAACTGCATACTGCATAAAGAAAACAGTGCAGAAAACTCTGCACCTGTTTGCTCTCGAAGTTCCGTTTGATAATTGTCTCTAAGAAAGTTTCTCATTGTGCGATGCAAAAAATCGACCTTGTAACGTAGAAAACAGATCCCAGAAGTATCACTATCAGTATGAACCTTAACCTCAAGCAGGTCCTTGCAGCGATTATTCAAGCGATTTCTCCACTTCATGCAGGTGTCATGGCCCGCAGTGTCATCGACGGGCTTTAAGTCCACCTTAAGCGCATACTCCGGATCTTGCTGTTCAGAGTCCAAGAACATAAGAGCATAAACAGGAACTGGTCGCACTGCCTCCACTGTGATCTGAAAGATCTGCGCCGTCTCTTTCCGGTAGATAGGATCGATTCTTCGGAGTATGTACCTGAAATATTTCTCTAACTCTGGGGGAAACTCATTAAGCCTATGCTGTAGATGTGTATATCCTTCATCGCTATTCAGGTCTCTGAGGAGGTCACGAACGACTAAATAGACCCAGAGCCATACGCCATGTGCCTTCTCAGCGATTTGTGGAATAAGGTTAGAACATCGCGAATCGACGTTACTAAGGTTCCTGAACAATTCGTTCTCTACGAGCATATTCTGGACATTTTATCATGTCATCAATTGTGAGATCTTCGACTCGCAACTTCCGGTCACTCTTGTCGAAGGCACGGACAAGAGCAGTCCACGGTCGACTGGATACACAAAGCTTAATGTTCTGCGAGACAACCAGTTTCTGCAGACAATGAATGATCTCGGCCTCGTGCCCGTCATACTCATCCAGACCATCAATGAAGAAGCAGAATCTCGCCGGCAGAGACTTTTGATCCGCAATTTGTTCCAAAATACCCGAAAGCTCGGCAGTCCCACGGCTCCAGAATCTGGTGGTCCGCACAGACCTCTTGGATTAAATCCGGACAAGACCGTAGCACCTGATAGAGCAAGCTCTGGAGAAGACCTTTTTGTGACTTTTGCATTGGAAGGCCAGCGTTCCAGAAGAAATAGCTTGCAGTGACTAGTTTCTCAGATAGGGCCCAGGTGCGCAGGGCTTCCAAAGTGTGCAGATGATTTCAGATGTACTTCATCAAAGTTGACTTGCCACTGCCAGCCTTTTCATACAATTAGAAAGTGATAACTAAATGAATAACCTTGTAACACTTGCCTTCCCGCTTATCCAGTATATGCCGTCATCAGACTTTAGCCAGTCCAACAATCGGATTTCGGTTTGTCGAAAGTCCACCGCAGAGTTTCCTTGTGTGCCTCCTCAATATCTGAACGCCGTGATTCATTGATTCGTAGCATAAGCTTTTAAGGATTTCTGCTCCCACTCCAGCTTTCTAGCGTCTTCTGCAAGGGCAGATACTCTGATTGAAAGATCGTTGAGAGCGGTACCTTGGCTTTCGACGATGTCCGATTTCAGTTGTTCTAGCCTAGATGCCGTGTCCCGTTGGTTCGCTTCGCTACAACGTTTAATCGCCAAGATAAGGCTAGCATGGCCATTCCTAACTCATAGCTTAGCACAAGTAAATAAAGTGTGCGGACTATGTACTTCAGAATATACACCATGCGTTTGGTGGCTTCATCTTGTATTTTACGCAACCTTGCTTCAAGCTTTTCAATATCCTTCTTTTTCCTCGCGCTTCTCATGGCTTGACGCAGGCATGCCAGCTTCCGAAAGCGGGCCTCATCCCCGACTTTAAGGTCCTGAAGGATTTCGATAAGCTGGTTGCATAGCGATTTACTGTCTTTAGCAAGCTTTATGAGCGCCCTCTCATTCGATGACAACGGACCTGCCGAGCTGGCCAGAGGACTGGCTGCTGAAATATCTTCGCTAAGATCTTTAATATACCGAATAACCTCTTCAAGCTCAATATTCTCTTCCCTCGCTACACTCGCTGACTCATAGAATTCCTGGGTCTCCGCGATCAAAGTTACACCATACTCAGTCAACTGTGCTATGCTTGCTGCTATGCCGATAGCTGCAAAGGCTTCGGCCATGATGTATCTGGACTGGGGCCGTAATGCTGTTGCTTGTGAATAGTAGTCACAGTGTATCCAGAACGAAACGATGTGGAGTAGAGTAGTTGGAAAACTGCAGAACTGTGTGCTGTTCAGCTAGTACTACTCGTCGGATTTTCAAGTTTCCGGACATGTCATTATAAGCGCTCTTGGCGACACATTAATTTACAAATGACTACTCATTTAATTTCTATGACTACACATTATAGTCGAATGACTACTAAATCAAACTAAGTGCTAGCTGCAGAGGCATTAATGTTCAGGAACAAATACTCCGCTGCGCTACCATGATATGCACTAATGATTTCTGACCGCAAGGTATGTACCAAGGGCGGCATGCTGGTAGCGAGATCTTGGGATAATTTAATCTTATCTAAGACATCTAATCAATGACAAGGGTACCTGGAGACTTGAAAATCCGACGAGTAGATAGCTGTTTTTTCACGGCCGCTTACTCGGTATTACAATATCGTAAACCGTAAACCGCGAAGTGAAAGAGGACCTATTTATGCATATTCCGTGTATAGAACGCTTTCTGATTGGAGGAAAACTCGCGGACTTAATTGGAATTGGTTTAAAAAGCATCAGCGTGAGAGCTATTCGAATGCTACACGAATGCCAAGACCAGATTCATGCAACTACTATCCATCTTAGGCTACTAGCTGGCTAACAAATACCAAGCCTTAGATGGTTAAATTTAATTTGACTTGTTGCTTAGGATTCTTAAGCATATAAAAACTCCTCATGTTTGTAAAGATCCCTTAGGTGTTTGCTCTAACAATGTGACCGAGCTCAGTAGAGGCCTGAGTTCCCCTTGAACTGCTCTGCTGGAGCTAAAGAGTACTAATAGCCTATGCCTAATGATCACACACCTTGTCATGTTCTCAGACCATATCATCGCCTCGGCGGACACTAGCGGACACTTTAGGAATCTTTAGGTACTCATGTCGCCGAAAAGTCCCGAATCACGTGCTCTAAGGGTTAGGGGTGCCTCCATGAGACGTTGCGGTAATGTATGAGAAACTTCAGCTAAGTATATTCCCAAGCAATATTTGGCCTTAGTTGAGAGTCACCGGCGCCTAACAGACACGTCACAGTCGGTACACTGGTTTCGAGTTGAACATCCAGTAGCAATATACTCTATACACCTAACCCATAGATCACGTGATTTGGGACTTTTCGGCGACATGGGTACAAGAAGAACCTTAAGAATCCTAAGCGGCAAGTCAACTTAAATTTAGCCATCTTTGGCTAAGTATTTGTTAGTCATTTACTAGCCTAAAATGGTTGATAGTTGTATGCTAGAGGTGTTAGTTTTGGTTTTGATTTTTTAACGCAACACCACAGTCCTTTCATACAATGACCTGGGGCCAGACAAGCCAGATAAATGTAGTGCAGAGTTATGTATCATATGAAAAAGGGGATATTTTGACGACGATCCTAAGTAGGGTTTGGTTGTATAACCGTTACAGCATTTTTGACTGTATTGACCGGTTTTGTCACGGCTATATAAGGACAACCTACTTAGGACCGTCGTTAAAAAAACCCTTTTATCATTCTGTAGCACCCTAATTCAAAAAAGCTTGTAAGACGATCTACAACTTATGGACTTATTTTTCTTTGAAGTTCTCAAAATATTTCACTTGTGCGAAAGCTGCTGCATTGCATACGGATTGGAATATGGTACGTACTTCCGTGCTTACGCGGCAAAAGTTCGCACGAGCAATGCATTCCTATCTCTTTGGTGTCCAGTTCTTGTGATTCAGCACTCAAGTTTTGATCTCCCTCTTAAAAGTAACATATCTTTGTTCAGACCATTTCAGCCTACTACCCAACCAAGCAATTGGGGAAGCTCGTAGCATCCTTCCGTGGACCTTTTGCACGTGAGTTTTCAACATTAGTCGCAAATCAATCACCATAACCTCTCCTGCATTCTTTTCATCCTTCATATCCTGTTTGCTTATTATTGTCAGTATTTCCTCAGCTCGTTTCGTAAGACAAACATAGACATTTCCAGACGCCTGCCGTGGTTCGCGACGCCTATGGGCCATGGGATCAACCACTTATGACGGCGATGAATATAGCAATCTGGGTGGGTCTGACATGGACAGCTCAATCCCACCATGGCAGGATGATAGATGGTGGATTCGCCGGCCAGCCAAAGCTCTGCGCGTAATAACATCACTGAGAGAAAGCGTCCGCGGTTCAACAGCATTCAGAAGTCGGGTCTACGATTTGCTTACACATAGCTATTTTCTTCTCACGGGCGACTATCTCAATGCTCTCCTCGTTTTTCTGCCACTTGGGATAATCGGCGGAGCGGTGGGCTGAGACGCAAATGCTGTTTTTGCGCTTAACTCCTTGGCTCTCATTCCTTTACCAGGATTGCTGAGCTTTGCTACTGGAGACCTTTTGGTATATATCAATAAGGCAGCAGAGGGACTTCTTAATGTGATTCTAGTGAATCTGATTCCACTGATAGTAAGCTCATTAATTCGGGAATTGAGAATACACAGGTCAGTCATGGCTGATCTCAAATAGATCGGTATTATATCTGTAACCTGAGGTGAGATTCGCATCGCGCAGTCATTCGTGATTGGAAGCATCTTGTCAAACACTCTTCTGGTAAACTGTCACGGCTCTATACCTATATGAATGCACCTGATAACTTTGGCCCTAATAGGGACTTGGAGGCAGTTTCTTCTTAGGCGGTTTGCGCTATCATGAGCAAGTCTTCAACTCTACTTTAGTCGGATTAATGGCTTCCCTTCTGGTGGTCATCGCCAGTCTCTTCGTCATCTTTGGAGCACTCTCCAGCAGTCTTTTACCTCCCAGTGATGATTACTCGCAAGACATTTTAATGCTGTCGCACGCTACAGCATGCATGTTGCTACTGCTCTACATCTTATGGTTCCAATTCAGATTCAGGACCCATACTAATCTTGCTGAACCGTGGTATTCCAAGGAGGATAACGAACGATGCCCCAACCTTCCGCCGAGATCTCGTCCCGCTCCCAGTTTAGCCTTCTTCATTACTCTAACCACTCTATCTTGCGCTGTAATCTGTGCTAGATATCTCATTGCAAGTGTAGATGCCGTTGTTCAATCGGAGCACATTAGTAGGACCTTCATTGGACTGGTTCTGCTTCCCACCAGCACTTACACCTTCAACTACATCCAGACGTTTGCCATTGCTTGCGAAGATAAAATGAACCTAGCTGTTGAACTGACGCTGGGAGCCAGTGTGGATGTTACTTTTGTCATTTTACCAGTTTTAATATTGATAGGCTGGGCGATTCGCCAGCCAATGTCGATGCAATTTCAGCTGTTAGAAACCATTCTTTTGGCAGTCAGTGTTTTCTTGACGAGTTCAATAGTATCTAATGGAAAGAGCAACTATTTGGAAGGGGCCATGTACTTGGGAATGTAAGCGGTATTCTGATCACCACCAAAGAAGTGCACACAGAAGTGCTAATGGCACTCGCAGATATACTATCATCATTCTTACCTACGCTGTATATCCGGGTGTAGCACAGGGCCCCTAAATAATTTATTGTCTCGCGACCTCTGCAAAATGAAGTTCGAGGCAATGGAAATGAGAGCAAAATGTCGCCGGGAAAGCATGGCTTGTTATGTTAACACAGCCTAAGGCATTGGGAATACAATTTAATTAGTGTGCTATGCTCAACAAGTTTGCGATCTGGAAATCAAGGTTAGCGATCTCAATCTACAGATGCTGAATATCATCAAGGTCGTGGAGCTTCTTTTCAAGCCTGTTCATGGCTTCTTCAAGATTTTGATCTCACGGAGTCGAGTCTCAAGCCGCTCAACGCTAGACTTACTTTAAAGTACCGACCCGTCGTCTGGCACGTCGAAGAGGGCAAGTGGGTTAGAATCGGGATCTAGTTCTTCGGGACCGGGGATTAATGATCCGAAGGATATCGATTTTTAAGGATGTCGGTTTTGAGGGCGTTAAGGATGAGAACGAGTGCAGCTGCCCGAGTATCCCGCGTACAGTGAAGCGTGAGGACTAGTTGGTACGAGAAAGATAGGGCACAGAAAAGGTGTTTCTTTGGGTATTCTTTGTGCAATCTTTGGGGTTTCTTTGTGCATTTACAGGCAGGATATCCTGGTTTACAGCGAGTCTCGACGGGGCTTGTTTAGGACTTGGGAGACAAATAGCAAGACTGTAATTCTTAAGGAGAAAATTTTGGATGCACATTAGTCCCCTCTTGTTAAGATCAAACGTGATACTATGTGATTTAATAACAACCTTTGCGAATTTCACACACGCCTAAGATGCATCATCGTCATCCATAGTCGCTGCGAGTGACGGTTCCCCCGATATTGCATGTTCAACCTTTAGTTGCTCCTGTGGTTCCTCCTGCATAGCAGGGTTAATAATTTCTTGTGCCCTCATGTCCCTTCACGTCGTGTTCGGCTCTTATTGTAGATGTGAGTTTGTTAATCAGGTTGCTGTTGTGAATAGTAGAGCTGTTATAGTCGGGCTTTTATGCCATAGTGTAGGAGGCAAACGGTATGTCGATTAGCTGGAGAGTTGTGAATATTAAATAGTGTCGGTGGATTTGTGTTGGGATTTGGAGTTTTATTTGTCGACTCAGGAAGTGTTGGTGATGTTTTTTCGTAGAAAGGAACCCTTCGACGTTTTATAACCCTTCAAAAGTTTAGACAACTTGAGTTCATAGCTCTCTACACAACTTTCATCAATGCTACGCCTGTAAATGCAAACAGCAACTTTTGACTTGTATATAATATATCTACCGTACCAAAAATGCCCCATTTATTGATGCTGAGTTAATGCTGTATTAATGTTGAATTCTTTACAAATGTATACATCAGCTGAACTTGTGGGGTATATCAGGATTTGCAACAATATCAATTGTTCTGAATGTGGGATCAATTTCACAATAATGTAGCACAGAAGACCACATTAGATTGTATATTGATGCCACATTGATGCTGGATTGTTGTCATATTCAAAATGATGTGCATTGAGTTAAATAGTAGAGTTATACTACATTACTTCCACAAGTGTATATTTCGCACATGCTCGATGGCTCACTTCCAGGTGGTACCTCTCCAGCTGACTGATATATGGTAAAAAAATATCTCTGGCATGATTCAAACCTGTTTCAATGGGTATTTTACACACCCACTAACCACTATACTATGTATGCAGTTTGCTAAACATAACATCATGTTAGGGCTATTTGTAAGTATACTGGTTTATTACTATCACATCATTGTGACAAGAATGTGGAATGCCTGCCACATCTATGCAAATGCTCAATGCTGCTCAATTGACCAATATTATCCCATTCAGCTAAATACTCAATCATTTACAATGTCATATTTACTGGTACCTTGCATTACTGTGGTATGTTGAGCTATTCCCTAGTAATTGGAATGTTAAATTTAGTAATATGCTACACTCACTGGACTCTGGGAGTCATGCTGCACTCGGGTAAATGTGGCACTGCAGTCACATCAATAAACGTTTTTTGGCATAGTAAGTAGCGCTTAATGAATGTATATAGAGTACATATACATTTAGTGAAAGTACTAGCGTCTTGGCAGGTCTGCATGACGCATATCCAAACTCGCCATCAACCTCAATCAACTACAAAAAATGCTATGTCCACCACTCCACCACCAATTCTCCCTCTTCCCCCGAGCGTTATATCCCGCCTCCGGAGTAGCGTAACCATCCCCTCCCTCGCCACCGCTCTCTTAGAGCTCCTCCAAAACTCCCTCGACGCGTCCTCAACGCAACTAACTCTCACCATAAACCCCTCACGCCCTAGCTTCACACTCACCGATAATGGCCACGGGATACATCCGGAGCAGCTGTCATCCGTTGGGACCCTCTATGCGACGTCAAAATACCCTCCAAACGAGCGCTACTTCGGATCTCGCGGCGAAGCTCTGGCAGCACTTACACAGCACTCCATCTTGACGGTTACTTCTCGAGCACAGGGTTGGAGGGGAAGTCGACAGTGTCGGTGGAGCTATGGGAAGCGAGTTTTCGAGGGTATTGCACCTGACTATGCTTCCCTGGCCGAAGCCGGGACGACTGTGAGGGTGGAGGGGTTGTGGGGGGACATGCCTGTGCGGTTAAAAGCTAGAGAGGGAATGGATATGGAGCGTGAGTGGGGTAAAATATTGAAGATTATCGCGGGATTACTCATGAGTGGCCGTGGGAAGGATGTGGGAGTCGTGGTGCGTGATGAGAACGGCGCCCGGAGGCTCACGATTAAGGCACAGAACAGAGAACGCGGGGAGCCGTGGGATCTGGCGGTTTTAAGACAGGGATTCGGCAGCGATGTGGTAGGCGATATGGGAACTTGGGAAAGCGTTAAAGCTCGACAGAGCGGGGTTAGAATTGAAGGTTGGATTTGCTCAGTGGGAAGCGGATCGAAGAGCGTGCAGTTCCTTTACGTGAACGGATTTCCATTGACGTCGGGAGAGACGGAATTGCACAGAGAGGTCAATCGGATTTTCGCAAGCTCTGCATTTGGAATTGTGGAGGAAGTTGACGGAAAGGGCGTTCCAAAGAAAGGAGGGATGAGGAAGGGAGTGGACCGAAGAGGAATGTTTGTACTTCGAATTGAGTGTAGAGGGAGTGACAGGAGCGTTCTTGGAGGAGAAGGTGGGACAGAGAGAAAAGCGGGGGTTGAGGGCGAGGTAAGTTTCTCTAGAAGTTACTTGCGATCGAAGCTGACGAGATAGAACTTGAAATCTGTGATAGAGTTGCTGCAAAAGTTGATCTATGAATTCTTAAAGACACATCACTATAAACCTTCTGCCATTGGAAGTATATCTGGGAAGAAAAACGCCAAACCGTCCACAACCATACCTGAATTGTTTATAAGGACGGACAAAAAAACAAGATCACGGTCAAGTTCACCTGTAACATTGCCTTCAGGTGGAGATCTATCCTCGAAAACGAGGGCTCGAATGATGGACCTAGAAAACTGGACCCGAGTTAAGGCTGCTAGGCACGACATTACCGAAGTGGATGGTAGGTGCACAATCTCTGGGCCGAAGATACTGGCGCCGGCCAATCCGCCCATCAGTACACGCCTCTCTGCTGCTGATAGCAACACCACCTCTATTCAGTCAGAAGAGCCGTCCGAAACAGTAAATTGGATCAACCCAACCTCCGGCAAAGGCTACCAAGTCAACACCAGAACCGGTAACACCGCCGCCATACTCCAAGCCCCTATTGCTGGCACAAAGCGCTCGCATTCCGCAACCCTTCCAGACCGCCGCATCTCTGTGCTGACGAAGCGCCCCAAATCCGCCTTATCTTCTTCCCCAGAACCTGGTGAATTCGTCCAACAACTGCTCGCAAACTGGAAGAACCCTGTCTTTGCACTCGCAGAACCAGCGATTGCCGCAATTCCTCTTGACCTTAACGCCACGCACAATTGCCACAGCCTAGAAGCAACCCCCTTCACCGCAGCCACCTCTCTGCGTGTCGGAAAACTCACAAAGTCTGGCCTCCAGGCTGCGGTGGTGATAGCACAGCTAGATAACAAATACATCCTTACCAAAATGCATGGCACTACCGATGCACCTATGCTGGTGGTGATTGATCAACATGCCGCTTCGGAACGAGTTCGAGTAGAGGACTTGTTCCAGGAACTATGCGAGACGAGAGGCGACGAGCCACCAGACCCAACGCAGAGCGTGAAAAAAGCTTTAACTTTTTCCGTTTCTACGCGTGACGCTGCACTGCTGAAGAGGTTTCAGATGGAGTTTGAGAGATGGGGTATCGGCTACACACTCTCTACACCTCCCGAAACGGTGACTGTCCACACTCTCCCCCGCATTGCAAAAGACAGATGCGATACCGAGCCTGTTCTCGCTATTGAGCTACTCCGGAAACATTGCTACGAACTTGAAGAGCGCGGGGTGCGAAAAGCCGTGGAGGGTGGGAGTTGGGTAGAGAAGCTGTCGCAGATCCCAAGGCCGTTGGTGGAGATGGTGAACTCAAGAGCTTGCAGGGGAGCAGTGATGTTCAATGACCCGCTAACACTGGAGGAATGCCAAATCTTGGTACAGCGGTTAGCACAGTGTAAATGGCCATTCATGTGCGCGCATGGACGGATCTCGACGCGGCCACTTGTGGAGTTGGGGACGGATTCCGGGAGGAAGGAAGGAGGAGGGTTCAAGGAGGCATTCGGGAAATGGAAAGATGGAGGCTTTAAGGGTTTGAAGCAGGTGTAAGATAGATTTTTTTCATCTTTAATCTGGCGTGGATTTGCTCGGGGTTGCGATTTCTTCTTGGGGTTGGCGTTTATTTGGGTAGGGCGTGAATCGGTGGGCGATAGTTTATGTTTATCAGAAAGTGTTGTTTATATCGGAGTCGTAGGTAGACGAGTATAATTGACGTAAACGTTGAAGGTGAGGATTAAATATTCGCTCGACGAGTTGCTTTGGAGAATTCCCATTCTATCATTGAATGATCGACTGACTTGATGTAATTGGAGACAAATTGGTATTGCGTAGAATAATCTTTTACGAGTCGATTCCAATTGCTAGGTGATTTGTTCCCAGCGAACAACGCATTTCCAAGAAGTACATGCAGCAAGGTTTTCTTGATTCTGATTTACAGAGAGTTTCCTCTGTGCGGCATTTACACACCTTCCAATCGTGAACAATGTCGCTGTGTTGTAAAAGCACTTCGTATGTATGCATCTTGCGAATGTTAGAGACCCGTTGGGCCATTCCATCCTACAGCCGTTTTCGCCTTCAGCAGAATGGCACTGACTTCCCGTCATCGCTCAACACTACGAACAGTCTGGCAAGTGCTCTTGACCTATCTCAGCCCTGTTCAAATCTTGCTGCTGGCCCTGTTATGCAGTAACCGGGGTTTCCGGGCTCTTCCCCAGGTTCTCACGGATGGAGGTGATAGAAACAGCACATTCTAGGTACTTGCGGATGGAACACAGAATCTAGCAGCACTTGTTGGATTATTTGCAATGGACAGTGTAGAGAGATATGCCGTTGGTAAGTGTGAGCCATCGCGAGTTTTTGAGCTGCTACTAACAGGGAATTCTGCGTTAAGATCACACTAGGGGTTATTTATCAGCTGCCATGGCTACCTGCTCTCTTTTAGGGATTCCGGGTTACGTTCGGGCACTCGTAAAGTTGGCAATGGGGTCTAAATCGTGCTAGGGTTCTGGATTCCCTATTGGTAACATTATCTATCTCACCACCCTACGCCTCATCTTCTAATGTTCCTGCAAAAGCCCCTGTATGTACGTCCTCTTCTTAGAGTGACAAAATCGGATAGACTACTAAAGGAGGAGCTCACCACGGTCCGCTATATCAAACGCACGATTGACCGCCAGAAACGCAGCCACTTTTCGTAAAGTGAAGCAGGTTCATCATACACATGAGTCATTTCTCGCTACCGATGCCACTGAGAGAAGCTCTGACAACAAAACCTCTCTGGTTTACAACACTCATCATGATAGATATCGAACTAACTCAATGGTTCTCTTGGCGATATGAGGGTCATTATTGGGTACTGCCGCTGTTACGAGCTTTCTTCTCTCGAAAATGGACTTGGTCCATAGTAATGGCATCCTTTGGGCTATTTTCGGCGCTCGCACTTTCTTGAATTATGTGGTCTTATGTGTTTGTAAAGGAGCAGGCGCCCAACAGTGTTCGCGGTAGAGCACAATTTCAAAGCCTTAATGAATTTGCGGTTGCACATCCGGCATAAAAGTCATCTGAAGCGATTTTCTGCGACTTCCAAGCGGTTACTGGGTGGTATGCATGAGTGTGCAAAGCAATTTCCATAATTGCGGCGGCAGCGATATCTCTTGGGTATGTCCCCGTGCAGTCTCAGTTTTCAGCTACTCTGTGCTGGTTGTCAACACAGTCATATCTGCCAGTATGTGGAGGTACAAAACGGAGCGACGTCCGATGCAGTATGGTGGCTCGAGACACAAGCCTTTTTAGCAGCGTTGAGGGTGGTTGTGGGTTTGGAATCCAGAATTCGATAACTATGATGGTTTCGATACATATAACCTTCCCCCCAACGCTTACTTCAATGCTTATAAACTAGCCGTTATCTGGTCTGGGTCATTAAATACTGGCTATAACGATGATGATAAGCTACAGATCCCCACTCCTTTGTTAGATAGACTGAATGAATTACGCATTCTGGACATCTTGAGACAAACACGGAATATAGCTAACGGCGAACTTCCGGAACCGATTAAAGAGGGCTTGCCCAATAATGTCACCTCAACATGGGTATTTCCGAGGGTGGTATTCATGTCATGGTTGGGGTACAGAAGTTTGAGCGAGCCATGTCCAGGGCGGGATTTCGGTTGTTATATTGTCAATATCGGTGGCTCAGAGAAGTGGAAAGGTCAAATCGTGTTTATGATTCGATGGCTTGATTGGGCGCTGTAGGGGTTGCGGGCTATCACGGATACAAGGAAGATTCCAATTACGGCGGCCCGGAGCGACAAAACCGCCATAACCTCGAACTCCGATTCCCAACTCCCAACTCCCACTCTTAAAAATCACAATTATCTACTTTACCATCTGCACCAGAAGAAAGAAAATTAAAAAGCTGCAATAGTACTCAGGTTCAAGGAGTTCTTTATGGTATTGCAGGTTGTTTAGGGTTCGTTTTTTGAGGGTTTGAATTTTTGAGTGCAATTTTCAGTGTGTACTGCACCAAGTTCCAACTTTTGTGTAGAAGGTGCTATATGTCCAATTATCAATATATCTCAATAATTATCCCTCTATTTTTCGTCTAGAAAGCGAAACTATTGTTGAACATCCGAAAGAGTTGTGGGTGGGGGGGGTGGTGGTGGCATGCAAACGAGTCTGCAGTTAGCAGTTTAGAGTTGAGAGTTCGAGGTTATGGCGGTTTTGTCGCTCCGTCGTAAAGGGAGATTCCAACCGCTGACGCCACTTGCTACAAAACTCGCATGCATGGCGCATAGTGCAAGTCTCCAGAATCGCCTTGCAAAACTTTCGAAGCCCAGAGATAAAGCAAGTGGTAAGATATATCGACCGAGATAAAATTCAGTCGAGTACAGTAGCGTTGTTTCATACGAAGAACTTACGGGCCAATCTTTGATATTCATAATCACTTCGGTCCTTCAGAATCCCCTGTACTTTTGTACTTCAAAATCCTCAGTAAATAAAAACCATTTTTGCGGTAGAATTACCTGAACATGGATATCTCTGTGGTTCGGAATCTACACATCCTCAGATAGTAATAATTCCTTCTGCGTTTCTGAATACTCTGAGAACCTCTGTCATTTACAATCGATTCTGCCCTACGGAATCCCATGAATGTATGTTCTCCAGTATGCTCAGCACATTAAAAATATCTGTACACTGGAATCCCCTGTATGTGGCTATCCCTGTGGTTTAGAATCTACACTGTTTATCGGAATCCTCTGTTACTGATATTCCCTTCTGTTCTCTTGAAACCCCAACGCTTTGAAAGTCGATATAATGAAATTAAATATAAACTAAGAAAATTTGGTTGAAGCATCTCCGAACGATATCGAGTTTAATCTCCAAGCGCATCTCCGAGCGATCTCGAGTTCAGTCTCCAATTGCATCTCCAAGTGTATCTCTAAGCGATCTCGACTGCTTTCTCCAAGAGCATCTCTGAGCGATCATAAGTTTAAGCTCTAAGCGCATCTCCGAGCAATCTCGAGTTCAGTCTCCAAGTGCACCTCCGAATGTGCTCGAATGCTGTCTCAAAGTTCACCTCCAAGTGCACCCAATTACGATCAGATAGATAGGTAGGTAGGTAGGTAGGTAGGTAGGTAGATAGTGAATATCATTCTGCTCTCTATGCAATCGCGCATAGTGTAGATTTGGAACGAGATCTATTGCATATTATATGGTTCTAAAGGAGATCGGCGGCAGCTAAAGAGAGGTTACGAAAAGCCGCGAAAGGAAACCGGCTGCAGCTAAAGAGACGCCACGAAAAGCCGCGAAAGGAGACTGGCTGCGGCAGGCCAAGGAAGGAGACCAGAGGGGAAAGGAGATACGCAGCGATAGGAAGATCCGAGCATCATGTTCGTTGTTTTCAAGCAAGCATGGTTACGCATGGTAAGTGTTTGGCTAAGTTGGGCTAGAATGTCATCATGTGGGTGGTTAGATGCTAGTTGTCGAACATGCTGAGCAGACGGAAAATGCATTGTGCGGAGCAGTACCGTCGACACTAACTCGTATTACTGCGTAGTATGTGATGACAAAGTCCACCCGTATATCTACTTAAGTAACTACTCCGTTCACCATCGACCTTGATCCTTGCAGACATTTGCAGCAATACTCCTACCCCAGGGACATGTTTAGTTCCTTGGTAATTATTAGCTGCTTGCGGTCGATTCCCTCTTCAGCTTGATATCACTCGATTCCCTCTTCAACTGGTACCGCGTCTCTTTGAAGGCCACTTTGTTAGCAGTTAAGATTGAAATAATGCCATAACTACACCCAGAAGGGGGTTTCTAGTGTAACATCATAAATGGATGGTTGTTAAGTACAGTATTATATGTTTTTTTGGCAGAACAGACAAACGACGGTCCCGAATTGTGTATACCGTCTCAAAGCGGGCCGGGAGACAGTCCAAAAACGAAAATCCTACCCTTGCGATTTTATGGCAAGGGATTTACAATAGGAGAAAGGGATGGGAGGCTGATATCTCCCCATATAACTCTGTCAACATCATTTCAGCTCCTTAGGCACACTCTCAAACGACCACAGTAGTTCCATCGAGATGCTGAGCCTTTACTTCTTTCTTGCGCCGCTCTTCCCATCAGTGCTGGTAGCACCACTTGTACTTGGAATCACATTAAAACCCGGGAGTAATGATCTCCCTATTCTGACACTGCCTTATGCTACCTACAAAGCGTTTTCGTATGATGTCATGGGAGACGTACCGTCACCCTTCTTTACCCCTCTGATTCAGCTAAACGAAGCAGTAATATACCTTCAAGAACATCAGATTTGCAGCACCTCCCACTGGACAGCGTCGATGGCCCAAGCCCGGGCCTCCACCGAATGAAACAGGAGTACAGGATGGTTCAGTTGGAAAGCAGTGTATGCAGGCGGCTCCGGCTCAGCTGAATGGTTCGTATTCCCTGAATAATCTCGGGGTGATGCTGGGCTCAATGAATGTGGAGAATAATAGTGGCTCAGACTATTCTTGAGACTCAGGAGCCTATGGGTGAGGATTGTCTACTTATGGATGTTGTGGTACCTGGAGAGGTGGTCAGGGGCCAAGTCAAGGACTTGTCGGTGCTGATGTGGATTTACGGCGGTGGTTACAGTATGTTATCCCGCATTTTCTGTTACTATAGCGTCGAAACTAATGTGCAAGCGCAGTATTTGGATCGAAGAACATACTCCCGTGAGATTTATCTTCCAAGACGACAATATAGTAACGTGGCTTATTGAAATTACTTCGTCCTGGGTACGATGCAGGCGGGATTATTACGTCCGCAAAAAATAGGTTGATTTATGTCGCAGGGAACTACCGTGTGAGCATGAGTACTCCCCCACACGCACGCTGAGCGACCGCTGATGCTACTCGAATCAATCTAGCTAGGCACATTCGGCTTCCTCTCCGGACCAATGGTAGAGGCACAGGGAACGCCCAATGCTTGTTTTCATAACCAACGTGCCACCCTTAAATGGGTTCAAGACTACATCCATCTCTTGGGCGGAAATAAATTAGTCGTAACAGTTATGGTATGAGTCCACAAATTCGTCGCTCCTCTTGTACTTATATACCTTACCTGGGGAGACTCAGCTGGTGCGGGATGAATCCTCCACTACCTTGTTAGCAATGGAAGAACCCTAGATCCTATGTTCCAGCGTGCAATCCTTCAATCGCCTGCATTTGAACCCAGATACAATGCAACGTGCCTTCAACCCGAGTACACCTCCTTCGATACAGCCGCAGGTTGCGCCCAGGGCAGTGGGCTGGCGTGTCTGCGCAGCAAGACGGCCGAGGATGTATTTACGATTGTGAGTTTAGTATTGTACGACAGCCCCGGATCCTTCGCAGTTGAGGGTGGTTCAATAACGGAGTACAAATCAACCGTCTCCATTGCTTCTAAAAAAACTCAGTATCCTTTAAACTGGTTTTCAGAGCAAATATCATGGAAATAAGTTCTAAAAGTAGATATTTTATATAGATATATTCCGACTTGTACGTCAAGCGGGCGGTTTTGTAAATAAGTTGGCCTATTTGTCATCTAGCCGACTTATTTGTAAATGCTTTTTCTTGGTGTATACGCGTATAAGTCAGAACAAATATCTTCAAACCCATCCCCACTACCACCACCACAATTACCACCACCACCACCACCATTACTACCACTACCACCACCACCACCACCACCATTACCACCACCGTCTCCCCCGCCATCTTTGATCAGGAATCAGTTGAGTATGTTACTTTAAAACATTGTGTACCTTCAAAAAAAGGGGAGGAGACTGTTAAGACCAACATAATTGTTAGGGGTGCTGGCAGTCTCTTGTCCGGCTCGTTCATCGTGTAAAAATCCGTTGTGCTTGTACAAGTACTGCAATCAACATATACTGTAGCTCCCGCGAAGCCTTGGAATGTGACGCCTTTTTTTCACTGCCGGGTTGGGGTGACATCTTCTTTGAGGTGTTTCGTATCGATAGGTTCTAATATACAACGTTAACCATCGGGCAATTGGAATTGAATGCTATCTCTTCCTGCTGCGTGACGAGAGGAAATTGAACACTCATACAACTCATACAGCGTGACAAAACTGCTGTTTATTCTAAGTAAGTATCTATCGAAAGGCACTTGACGGCTCCCCACAACAGGTTCACATGCGATGAGGAAACACTTTCTGAAGACGGGGAGGAGGAGGACATATTGCTACAGTGCTTTGAGCACACTAAACATACACCGCAGTGGGTACAGGAGCCGCTGGAAAGGAAGGTGACACGTGAAGATTTGTGTGGAGACCTTTGAATGAAAAACTCTGGTAAAGGGGAAGCCAGCGAATGGTACAGCATAGTCTGTCAGACAGCTCTTCTCCTCGCTGGCGCGTAGGTGGTAGGGCAAGCAGCAGCCGGAGAAACGCCCGCAAAAACTAAAAAGTAGAAATCAGAAGTTCTTGTTGCAAATCAGATTTGAGTTTAGTCTTGTATTTTAAACTAAATTTACTACTGTACGAAACAAAAACCGTACGGCATGCTACGGTACCGTACTGGTGTGTATGTTTACCGCTTCATCCCTAACGAATTTAGAGTGATACTGTATGATGCACTCCTGCACAAACATATCGGAACTCAAAACATCAATATCATTACTTGATCTTGTGTCCCTTCTCTCTTTTCCAGCTTTGTTTTTTGCCATAAAACCACGCAGCCACGATTAGGAAAGAGGGAATCGTTTCCTAGACAGACGTTCGCAGCTCGCATCTAGGTAATCCATCTAACCCTATCCATCTTCTCGTCCTCGGACGTCAACGTTCTCAACACTCTAGACCTCTCGAAACTATCCATCCTGCACTCCGACATCCCCCTCCACGTTGACATCCTTCATTTCAACATTCCTTCACTACGACATTCATTCGCTTCGAAATCCCTCTCCTTCGACATCGTCCACTTCGACATCCCTTTAAACCGACATTCATTCACTTCGTTCGACATGCCGCAAAATACTCAAGATTTTAGGCAGTTAGCCCAGACCAGGAGTATAGTTTCCATGACTTACAGGGCCCGATCCGCGAGGATTCGGCAAGAGTCTTCAATACCACCACCCTAGCCGTTCAGTATATTGGTACCAAACAAGGTTCGTTGATTTTTTGAAGTAGAGTACATGTTGCGGGCCTGACTCTTTCGCTAGTAACTCTCGCACTGAAGAAGATCGAAACATCTGAACCTGCGTCTGAACCTGCATCCGAACCGCAACCGAAGGCTATATTCACTCCCACCGTAATGCAACATGTATTAGAGAGACCAAGACGCATATCCGGCGGCATGGTTCGCGGCGGTTTACTGATTGATGAATGGCAAATTTCCCGAGATCACGCGTACCTACGTATGCATTACAACATCGATAGTCACCTCGTAAGTTGCTGAACTTTCTCAACTATGACCTGTTTACTGATATCTATTCGCTTTAGATTATTACTATTGAGGACAATGACACCAAGAATGGGACACTCGTTGATGGCGTCGGACTTCGTCGAGGCGAACGGAAAGTGTTGCTCGATGAATCTATTGTGACAATTGCAAATGGTATTGACACCCTTCCCGTGCAGATGATAAATTCGACTGACTAGTTTAATTCAGACCCCTCCAAAGCTTTAAAGCTGGTCTGTGACATCAAATCCGATGCCTATCTACCCGTTCATGTCCCGTTTTCCCAAGAAGTCTGCGCCGCCAACGCATCTCCAGACTGCTCTAGAATATGACCAACTCATAACTTACCTCAATACACTTGGAAACCACCGATAGTCAGCAAAGAGAGTACCCCGGGTATGCTGTGGGCTATGGACTGAATCGCGGCAAGGGACGACATCATCAAAGAGTCAGTCATCATGTCAAGTCGCCCCCAGTTTCCTTCTGCTTCGGATGACACGAACACCTTTGCTCCAGGATCATCCCACGTAGGCCGAAACGCTTCAGTACTCTGCTCCCCCGGCGTAACAAGCGACACCTCCTATCCATCGCTTAAAAACTCAAAAATTCTGGAGGGTTAGCCAGGGCATTCAAAACGAGCAAAACGATAACGCGGTGTAGCAATTGAGCCAAGGAATATGAGAACCCCTTGAGCTGTAAGTCGAACAAATGGCTTCTCCCGGAGGAAATGACGACAAGATTTTCCGATTCTTAATTAGTACGGCAATCCACCCTACCACCCCATTGGAGAAGAGGATTGTTGCCATTGGTGTGGTTCAAGTCCAAGGGATGCAGCAATTCGTTCAGGAAGTCCTTCGGCCTGGAGATAAGGGTTTCCCTTCAGACAATGAGTGCGTCATCGACCCCATTGTACAAGAGTATGGCTCTCTGGGACATATCTTATGTACCGAACCTTTTCAGAAGGAGAATGTGGAGGAAGAAGAAGAATCTGAAAATGAGGGTATATGTTATGACTCTGATTTGATTAGGCCGCTGGACTGTTGACTTCCGCATATAGAACCTCCGGTCCACTACGGCATTACTTCTAATCATGTATTTGAAGAATTTTCTTCGGGGTGCACAGTTCAAAACACCAAGGTAAGCATCCCATACTCGGTGCAACGGGTCGTCGGTGGCCCGCGGTTTAACTTTGGCGGGTCCGCCCGATTCAACGACGTTGGATGCTTCGTCATCCCAGAAGGCTTGTTAATGCGATTTGCGGAAGGTAGTATCGATACTACCTATCTTTCCGAGTTGGTTGGTAGGGATAGGCTGTCACTTTGGGGAATTCCCCGCCTTGACAGTCTATCCCCACGCTGCATGGATAGTGTTGAGAGCAATCACCAAAGAGAATGAAAGATGCTGATTGTCTATTGTACAAAGAGAGAATAAGATAGACATAAATAAGAAAATAAATCATACCTAGAGCGAAGCTCCACTCAGGCCCACAGGCTCGCGGGGAGATAGGCACCGCACCAATCCGGAGACTCGCGCGGAGATAGACACCACACCAAGCCCGAGGCTGGCGGGAAGATAGGCACCGCACCAAGCCCGCGGCTAATCTCGTGCCCGCCTTATCTCCCGCCTTAGCTCTGATGTCCTTCGGGTTAAATCTTTAGCCAACAGATAGGAGCCGCTGGGTTGTAGCATCCGCGTTGGGTCTCCAGGTGATGAAATCGGGCGCACCTACAGGTAGAACAGAGGGAAAATGGGTAGGAGTTGCTGACTCTATCCCAGAAATTGGTGCAGTTTGGAATCCCGCCAATGATTTCGGAGTCGTTGAATGGCTAAACGCGGAGACACCGTTTGCGGCCGGCGGCGATAGCGGGTTTCTGGTAAAGTACAAGGTTGCGGGAAAGGCGATCCCGTTGGGCATCCATCGTGGCTCGGTGGGGAGTTTGAGTTTTTTTACGTTTGAAGGAGACATAGGGGAGGAGCTGGAGAACGCTCTCGATTGTAACCTTTTCTTTTGCGCTTAATTTTTGCGTACTGCTTCTTTAGTCTCATTTTTCTGATATCTTTGTTTCGTGATGATGAAGATGCAGCATCTTAGCCTTCTCCTTTTATCCACCATCCATCTAGCCCAGCCTTCCTCTCGCCCCAAATCACGAACCTCTTCCGCTAGTCCATGGTTAACCAAGTCATGTCTACCTACCTAAGTAGGTAGGTACTTTACAACGGACGAAAGTTACTCTATAAGTTCTGGGAACCCGGTACACCAATCCATGTCACGCAATGGTCTCCGAGTCACGGCGGTCCTGGGAATATAAAGTCTCGAGGTTAGGGAGACACGGCTTAATCTCAATGAGGATTTGGAACATCATCTCAAGAAAACTTTTAAGCCTATGGCTTGTGGTCGGAAATCGAAACCAGCGTCTGCCTCCTTCGCAAGCACGACTCCGGGAAACACATCAACACACCACTCAATTGAAATTACTCCCGACTTCATTCCAGAAATCCCCTTTCCTTTCTTAATATCATAAACACAAAAACGCCCTTACTTATTCCTGATCCTCATCACTACTAACAACCACAACCCTTCCCCTCGCTGGCCTGGAGCTCGCAACAGGAACGAGATCCTGATCGTCGTCATCGCTCTCTTGATCTACTGTGGGTGCGACTGTGTCCAGATCCCCCATTTCCACATCATCATCATCATCGCCGCTATCCTTCTGCCTACCCTCGTCCTCGGACGTGGGGTAAGTTTCTCGACCTCAATCTCAGCCTCACTTTCACTCTCGCTCGAGGTGTCTGCGTTGAAAATACTTTTCCCCTTCGTCTTTTCCTTTTCCTTGCCCTTCCCTTTATCCCCAGCCTCCCCTCCCTCCTTCCTTCCAACCCCCCGCCCTCTCTTCTTTTCTTTCTCCGCCCCCTCCCCTAACCCCCTTCTCCCCAACTCAGGTACCTTCTCCCTTCGCCAGTCGTTCGGTCATCATCTTGATTTCTCGTTCCTTCTCAAAAAACGCCGTCGCCGCTTCTTCATCATCACTCTCGTCATCACTAATGCTTACAAACTTTTCACTTTTAATCTACATTTTCTCTTTCTGCCTCGCGGGGTCTTTTTCCACCTCTATTTCCCCCGCTTGCTTTTAGACGTTTATTTCGTTTCTTTCCTGGGGGTTGCTTTGGCTCTCGGGGGCGGGGATTGTTAGGTTCGAATTCGTTTTCGTTTTCGTCTTCAGAGGCGGATGAGAGAGCGTCGCGTTTGTGGGGGAGGAGTTTACGACGGAGGAAGTCGGAGGCTGATAGGTCATTGGAGAATGTTGGGGGGTCGTTGGCGAATTTTTGGAGGTGGGTGAGGTTGGAGGTGGCGGAGGTGAGGTGGGAGGGGAGAAGCCATTTTGTTTCTAAGGTTTCTTTTGGGGGTTAGAAAGGATGGCTGAAAGGGGGAAGGGAAGGGGGGTACTGTTGATAAGGTCGGTTGTTTCACAGCCGAGAGGGGTTAGGAGGAGCCTGAGTATGCCGTCTTTGAACAAATTACCGTTTTTCGAGAGTCGGAGTCTGGGTTGATGTAGATATCTGGTGGGGTGGTAGGTTCTTGCGGCGGTGGGGCATCAGGATCACGTCCTTCGGCTTCTAACGCGGCTCGAGCAGAGGATTCGTCTTCTCAGAGTTTTCGTTCTGTTACTGCTTTTTGGAGGATGTCTTTGAGCCACTCGACGTGCGAGCAGTTATCGTCTAGTAGTGCGCCAACGCAGATGCCGATTTGTTCTTCGTGGTTCAGGCCCTCGCCGGGTTTTATTTGGAGTTCTGCGGCTGGCCGGGAGCGCGGAACGTGTGCCGCTTTGTCGTAGCCCTGCTGAAGGAAGTGGATGGTGGAGTTTACTTTAGTGAAGAGGAGCTCGACGTACATTGTCAGCTCGGCTTCCAATTTCTTGAATAGTTTTCGAAGGTAGTGTTTTGCGAATTGATCCACCTGTTTATACGCCGGATGAGGGCTTTTGGAACCTTGCATCATCTAATATAACAGATCTACTAGGTCCATCCTGTAAAGCAGAACCTCCATCTTTCGCTTCTCAAAGATCCTGTGGAGCATTTTGATAGGCCTCATGATCTGGTCTATATCTAGTTCTTTGTAGAAACCAAGGAATGAGATGAAGGTGTTGATGCAGCTTTATTTTAGATATTTGCCTCGAAGCGTTGGAAATCGAATGTACGCTCCCGAACTTTGCAACCAATCTACAAAGACCGAGCGTGTAAGGGATAGTTCCCTACAATTTTCTCAACAAGGTGCGAAAAGATCCTGCCACAGATTAGACCATTCACAAAGAGCTAGACGGCTTCTTTTTTTTTAATTTATATGGGTGGGCGTTTAATTCCTGAAGGCGTGAGCCTGCGACCGATTGAAAGAGTACTTTGGGTGGGTATTGGGACAAAAAGGGTGGCAAACCATACGACTCAGCCGGGAATCGAACGACAGACCCAGACGAATTCAAAAAAAAACTGTTTAGCTCTTCTTTGTGAAGCGTGTCATCCTTAGTGCAGGGGCCATGCTAATCTTCTCTGTATCGTTTCAAATTGACCATGTGTCCCGAAGGACAACAGTATAGTTACTGTGTAAACTATAACCCAGCTTTTTTTCAGCCACTTTAGCCACAAATTGCCACATCGCACCGTATCCACTCGGATATACATGTAATCAACTAAGCTATACCTAATTGGAAGTAGTAGCGTTAAGAGTGAAATCCCGTCAAGTTTCGAAATCAACTACACTTTTCATGATTTTTATTGAATTCCATCTACGTAATGTAGCTAGACAAAACGGGATGCTCAAAATCGATAATATTGACATAGAAATTTTCTCTCTTTTTACTAATGTTGACGCTGCAAGTCCTTCACCTTTTCCCTTCCAGATTCAACAAGCTCAGTGAGCTGAGCTACTCTGACGTTGTTTATTGGATTCCTCGGAGTTCTGTAGTTTAAACTTGGATAGCTCGTCGGAATGGTTTAGTTTAAGCTGGGATATTTCTTCGTTGTGCTGTAGTTGCAGCTTGAATATGTCGTCGCGGTGCGCCTGGGAATCCTCGTAGTGCTGTAGTTGAAGCTTGTACATTTCCTCACGGAGTCCGAAGATCAATGACTGCGCCTTCATATCCTTCGTCTGAATGGCGAATTTAACATTCAACTGCACATTGCCGATGAGCGACGCGAAGATCTCAGTAGGCTCTCGTAAAGACCCGACGGCTACAATGTAATCTATCTTCGCCGTCAGTGCCGGAGAACACTCAGAACACGCGGAACGAACAGCGAGAGACTAACCTTGAAACCAGCATCGATAGTCTTCTGCGTAAACACGTTGTCATATTCGATATCGAGGGGCAACATGGTGGTGGGGTGGAGGAATGCAGGAGGTGACGCGATGGCCGGGAAAATCCCAGCAAGTGTCGAGAGGTAAGATAAGATAAGATCGCTTGGTTGGATGACTAAAGCTCTTAAATAAGAGTGAAGCAGCCGGTCAACATCCTTTACCAGTCTCGCGTCACAACAGCGATACCAAGGTTTTTGTCTGTAGCCAGAACTAGGAGTTCTCTCGACTGGAGTTCCTGCCTGATACGAATGAAGTTTAGATTAAACCTCTGCTTCGAGTTAAGGTTTAGGGCCGTTGTCCTTTCGAACAGTAAGTCCTTGCCTTTCTCTAGGCCTCGTTCAAAAACCTCATCGCCATTGGGCGCTTCCTTGTTTGTGCGAACGTAGAAACGTCTCAGGTACGGTGTAGACGAGGTCTTGTCCTTAAAAAACTGTCGCCATCTGACAGTATTCTCAAAAAGTTTCCACCCTTGATGGAGAAGGAAGAGGATTGGGTGGGTCATGGAATATAAATTTACCATTGAACGCAAGAGAGTACTCAACATCTTTCCGAAGTGTTACGTCCGGTGATCTAAGATGCCGGTCCCATATTCAATGGCTGAATCAACTACATCTGCAGGTAATTCTGCTCAACACAATATTTCAATCGCGAATTCTGAGGGAGACAGAAACAAGTCCGCATTCCTACGAGCAATACATAACAAAGCTCGGGGTATCCGTGGCCAGCACAGACTATCCCCACACATGGAAAAATCCATCCATGGAACACGGACGATAGGAAATCCCCACACGCTTAACTAATTGGCTTTCTTGCCACTGCTTTTCCCTTTCTTCTTTTTCCCTTTGTCCTCCTTGCCTTTGCCGACGTCCTCTTCGCCTTTCCCTTTGTCCTTCTTCTTTTTCTCCGTCTTGTCGGAGGAGGGGAGCGTAGATTTCTTCGGTTTTTTGGAGGGACTGGGAGTCTTTTTGCTGCCTGGGGTCGCTAGTTAGTCTAGAGTCTATCGGCTCTTGGGGGAGACGGGTGGAGATAGACATACCCTGGCATTGCTCAAGTTTGTACTTGGCTGCGAATGCTTTAAGTCAAAACTCGAGCACTATGGTAGAGTTGTCTTCGCCCAAGGCCACGGGATTTGTTACAACGGTATATCGGGTAAGTATGAGGCGTGTAAGTCTGTCCATACCCTCCAGATGATGCATTACGCAGTCTCTTAGAGCAATTGGATGCGGCAATAGCCAATCTCGAAGCCGACGAGTGACGGCAGGCACAGTACAACCTCACGCCACCGCTCCAGTCTAATGGTAAGGGCGAAGTAACAATCGATATAAAGAGTCCGGCGAGCGGCACACCTGAGACAGAAGCCCGCGAAGTACGAATCAATATCGAAAGTCCGGCACCCGAGAAAGAAGCCTCTCCGCCTTCTGGTGTCTCGATTCGAAGGACATAACTACCCATTCAGCAGCCGCTTCCTCGGAATCAGCCTGAGCGGACTTGAATTGGAGGATGGCGTTAGTGGATAGAAGTGTTAGGGTTTAATTCTGGGCAGGATTGTTGGGATGGCATTTTGTGACGGGATTGAGAGATGGCGATGGATTTCGGTATTTCGGTAATTTTTTTAGAAGGGGGTAGGGACACAATGTCCGGGTAGATAGTCTGAGGACGAATCAAGGAGGTGAGTAATTTCGGGCTCATAGACCGCTTGGTGAGCTTGCTAGCTAGGTCGGGGGAAGAAGATGGTACTTTTCAGTTTTGCTTTCATTGTTATAGGAACGTTTTTGTTTAACTCGCCATTAAGTTCAACAAGTGCCAAATGGAATACCTATTTGCCATTCAAAGGCCTGTTATCTTTTGCATAACGGTTCCTTTGGTTTCTTACACTGTTCATCCTACGGATATTTCATCCCCAAAAAAAGATTGCCGGTCAGCATTCCGTTTTCACCAACTATCACCTTACCAACGTTAACTTGGTTCATATACAGTATGCATTTACCCCTTGAGCGGGCCGAGTATGCATCACCTTGGAATTTCACCAGAGCATGAATGTATATCGGGGTACGGCCAGCAAGGAGGACTGCCAGGAGAATAGAACTCTCGCAGGGCAAGACCCCGATTCCGCTGTCACCGCGCCGCACCCGATGTAATACGCAACGGAGTAATAGGTAACAATCTCAATCTATCGTCTACCCCCACTACCACCGCTCCAAGACGTCAAGAAACAATTAATTGATATAAACGTCCAAAAACGCTCCAGAAAGGATAATAAATAATATAAAAGCTCCAAAAGTACACCTCCCTCCCCCCAACCCCACCAACCCACCTATTCGCAAACGTTGTACTCCCCCGCCCCCAAACCCCAAAGCAGAAAAAATGTATTTAAAGGTCAATACTCCCTGAATGAACCACAAAACCAAAGAATAAGAAGAGCCCACTAAACTCCATCCCACGAAAGAAACAAAGAACATAAATAGAAGGATACAAACAGCCCCCTCTGCCGTTTACACTCTATCGCCCTAACTCACACCCTCTTCTCCCCTACACTCACACTCGAATACCTCCTCCCGACCACGCCAGTTGCTGCAACCCCCGCAGTAGCAGCAGCAGCAGCAGCATCCTCTCTCGCTTTCTCCTCCCACAGCCTCTTCAATTCCCGCACCGGCACGCCAGTCGCAGCACTGCTGCGGCTATTCCCGATAAGCTGGCTCTTAGCCCGCCTAATCACGGGAGTTTTCTTTTCCGCAGGCTCCACTGCCGCATGGAAGTTTGCACTCGCGACGCGCCGCAGAGTTGGGCGTGCAAACGTTCCTGGGGTGAGTAACTGAGGCTGGCCCGCCGAGGAGGCTGGGCGGAGAGAAGCGGCGGACGGGAGTACTGGCGGGCGGTAAGGTGTATATTCGGATCTTGTGCGTGGGCGGGTTGGAGGTGGAAGTTTCTGCTCTGGATTTGAAAGGGTAGATTTCTTCTCTAGATGCAAAGGGGTGGGGTTTTTCTCAGTTTGGAATTGCTGCGGGAGTGGAGCGAGCGTGATAGGGTTAGTGAGGGATGAGGCGCGCACGGGATGTGGAGATGGAGGCGCGTTGTTATCAAGGGATGCAATATCTGCTGGTGAAAACAGTGGGGAAAGAGACGAGGTGCGGACTGGATGCGAAGAAATTGGCGCGTCGTACGTTGACGCTCTGTCATTGCGTGAGCTTAAAGGCGGAGGCCGAGGCCCTTGGGGAACACGATGAGGAACATTCGGCCATCTCATCTCTCGCTCCGAGAGAGACAGAGGGCTGACATCCACAGGCGACATCTGTACAGGGCTATGTTGCACTGCCCCGTCCAAGTAGCTAGGTAACGGTTTCCTCTGTATCGCCGTCTCCTTACCTTGGTTTTCCCAGCGTGGCATTGTCAGAGAGGGGACTAGCTTCCGGGCAATTGGTTGACGCCCAGGACCAACGGGTTCGATAGAGGCGAGTGACGCGAGTGATACTTGGCTGCGTTTGTGACCTGCGTCCGCAAGTCCTCGTCGCAGCGGTAGCTTCGGCGCAAGCTCTTCAATCCTTTCTATGCCGATTTCAACAAACTTCCGGATGCCGGCAGAGGCTCTTGCATCCGCAGCAACATCGTCAGATCGGGCCAAGGACCCGGCTATACATACTGCGAGGTTGGTCGGGTTCATTTTGTTCTCGGCACAGTGGGCGGAGATGTCGGCTAGTAGTGGGAGGAGGTGCCGAAGGAACAGAATGCGAGAGCACTCCGGTAGACCTGCGGTCTCGGCGGTGAGTAATGCACGAACAACTTCAAAGCGCACTTCGTTCTCTTCTTCTTCCGTTGGTCTCCTCGCAGGATCGGGATCTGTTGCCACCAATGACTGCATCTGTTCATAGTGATCCAACGGAATCATTGGTCTGGGTAAATTCCTATAGTAAAGTTTTATGAGACCGGCGGCTATATGGGGTCCCCAATTGTCCCAGATAAGACTCGTCTTGCGGTCGTAGCAATCACGGGCACATTCGAGGAGGGCCTGAGATGGGGGGACTCTGAAGATCCCCTGAACTTGTAGACACGACTGCCGGATGTAAGTTGAAGTGTCAACCAAAACTTGTGGAATCGGAGTATTGTCGCCCACACGGGGAGGGTTGGCAGCAATGCGGAACGGTTCGCGGCCAAAGACAGGTTCTGGCGGAAATCCGGGAACGACAATCCGGTTGGAGAGCTTACGGTCGTGCAGGTAGACGGAGGGTGGGATGTTGAGCTTCGTGATGTCAACGTGAATGGCCAGGTCTGACAGAGAGCCCACTGCAGATCCGTCAGTTCACTATTCGCACCGATGGGATTTGTGGCGATCATACAATGAACGACCTTCTTCTTAAACTTGACTGAAACTACCCCCGCCATTATCTCAAGTATAGTCCCTACACACCATCAGCCCTTGAATTTGACACGCGGACAGCAGCACTCACGAATCCAGCTCTTTTCATGTACAACCCATAGTCTCTGAATCTTTTTCCTAACAGCCCTTCCCAGCTGTGCGTCGCCATTAGTCATGCTCAATTGTTCATCCTCGTCAAGTCGGCGAGCGATTTCCCGAAAGACACCAACCAGAGTATACGCCTGCAGAGTCCATTTCCAAGTCGGCCGGCCGCCCTGTTCCGATTTTTTGTCGCCTCCGCCGGCAAAGAAAACGACCGAGTAACCTTCTGCGGATCCGGCATCCACCAATCCATTCAACTCGTCATCCCCGGGCAGATTGCTTAGCACATACGGCAGTAACACGGTATAATCTATCACATTTGCATCCGGGAACGCGCTCGCGCACAACACCATCAGCGGTCCCCCTGAAACAGGGCATGTCCCGGAGCGGTACAGAATCTTCGACGCCAGCGCGGCTAAACCGGAATCGTAGGTAGGATCCGACAACGCAGGAGCTCTAAGCAATTGCGGAGCTATGAGCGACTCTCGCGGCGGCGGCGACGGAGAACTACCGCCGCTTGATCCCCAGGAATTTGATCGTCCGTGTCCGTGCGGCGACGAAGGACGCGGAAAGTTTCTGGGGATTCGCTCTGGCAACTTCTGAAACTGGTCGGGGATGTTTTGCAAGCGGTCAGGAACTTGACGAAGTCGGGTCTGCACAGAGTCGACGTGGGGCTGCATGGAACCGCGGAAACGAGCAAACTGCTCTTTGGCTTGCTCTTTGGCGTCGTCCATGCTGGGCTGGCTGGCGACGAGATGGTGGAGGGATTGGTTGGTGGCAGTGGTGCGTGTGCAGCAGGTACTTGGGTAGATCCAAGGTTGAGTGTCACACGATCCTACGTTTGATCGTCGCTAAGAGACAGCGTGGCGTGGGGAATGGGTGCTAATTGCGATGTCAGGCAAGGCCTGCAGAAGATGTACTTCTTTATGTAGCGTTCCTCGAGATTGCCGACTGGTCAAAGTGTACATACACAGAAACTCGCGTTCGGGAGCGAGAACTGAGCAGCTATAAATAGATCGGCTTGGCGTTGGGCTGTGGCTGTATTGTGGCTTGCCTTGGCTGTTTCGTCGCGAAGCACACGAGTAACAAGGGAATACCGAACAAAGGCAAACCACTCGCGTAATTCGGCCGCGTGGACGGGACAAAGAAGATGTATGTGCCATGTGCCATGTATGTCTACGAAAAACTGGGGTGGAATGCTGGGATGAACCTGACCCTGAGTTGGGACCTGTCAACTCTGCACCAACACTCACCCACCCGCCGATCGTCTCTTCGTATTAGTATCTTATTGCATTCCGGTATTTCGACTGTATATAGCCTCACACATATCTGACAGTGGAGATTATTCGGGGACTTTTATCTCGACGAGTTAGTGATCTAGTGCTGAGAAGATGGCCCCGCCCAGACGTCAATTAGGCCTGTCGTTATACCGGACGTGATCTCTGAGATAGCTATACCACTCAGTAACCGCAATTTGATAGTACTAGTATGGAAGGCTCAGACAATCAACAGCCCATCAACCTCACGTGCATCACTACCAACTATTAAGAAAGAAGTTATCTTCAATTTACACCCAATCTCTATTTTAGGTATTTCTTTAGTCACCCGCCGGTGAGCTTATAAAGGCGAGGCATAAATGCGGCGCACATGTGCAGCTGCACTTTGCGGTCTTTAGGGCCGTGGACGCGGCACAATCCCGGCTGCTTCGGGGGAGTGGGTATTTGCTTCAATTGGCGTTGTGGGACTGGCGTGCTGAGTTGAGGAACCAAGGAAGCTGAGAAAATATCATGCTCGGTTTCGCCAAACATTGTTGCCCCGCTGTACTCCCATGTTGGAGCAGCGGTGTTACGCATACCGACGAAGAGGGTGGAGGTTGCGACGTACGGATTCCTGAGGCGACGCGTCATACGCAGGGTGTGCTTATCGCTACCGCGGCGTTAGAGAAGGTTAAAGGGGAAAGGGAGGGTATTGAGGCGCTGAGGTGTAGTAATGAAGAGTCAGCGGGGTTGTGATAGGCTGCTTGATGGGAGGCAGCGGAAGGGAGGCAGCGGAAGGGGAGGCGGCTGCTTATAAAGAGCATTTTGGGGAGAAGTGGAGAAGTGCGTGTTTTAGTCAACGCGTGGTGCTGAGATGGCATGGTGCTATTCGAGGGGTGTGTGAGGAGCGAGGGCGCTGCGGGCAAAGGTACAGTAGTAATCGAGGGGACTGTCGCGTGTGGAGTACGGCTTCGACTTTTGGAACCCTAGATTTATAAAGTATAGATCCAATGTGGATGAGCAATGTTGAATACAAGCAGACGCTGTACGTTGCGAGGAAAGTGGGCGGTCGAACAGTGAACACGACATCGATCCATGAGTGGGGCAAGAAGCGAGCGATGAGGCTGCATCACGCACGTTTGTTTTTTGTCTCACAACCAATCCACAAAACATCACATCAATTGGGTATCAGCAATCAACGAAGGACATCCCCCCCCTCTCCCGCCCCCCTCCCTCTCCCCCCGAGTATAGCACGAGCCTCCCATTCCCCTAAACCTCCTTCGAGCTGACAATCTCCTTCCCCGTCCTCTTGATGACTGCAGTAACTGCCTCCAGGCCCAGCGTCGGCACGGTGGTTACGTTAACCTTTTGTGTGGTGAGGTCCGTTGTGTAGGATCTTACACCTGTGCGAGGGTCAGCGTTAGAGCGAACACTATCATACAGGGGCGGGGGAGGGGACGGAGAGGAACCTTCAAGTTTTCCCAATACCCGCTCGACGGCGCCGGAGCAGCCACCGCAGTGCATCTTCACTTCGAACTCGTATCTCTTGACATCTTCAGAGGTTGCTTTGGGGATTGCGGAGACTGCTGAAGCGGTGGACATCTTTGTTTCGTTGGTGAAGAGTGATGGTTGTGGTTGTTGATGTGGTTGCAGTGGTGACGGGCGAGAAAGAAGGAGGGGTTGGTGTCAGTCTTAGAGCATAGAATTAGACAACTAATATATAAGCTTTGAAATCAATGCTTCCCCTCGTTTCACACCCCCAGCGAGACAATTCAATTTCTAAATCCCCTCATCGTCACTTGAGCTCGGGGAGAAAAGTGCCACGACGGGTATTTGTCAGCTAATAAGTTTGTAACTTGGTTTATTCAGCTCAATTGCTGTAGAAAACCTCAGGTCTGCTGATGATGAGAGGAACAAGGACGGCAAGGGCTTAAAGCCGATTCGTCAGACCCTGAGTCTACTAATTATTCATGAGCTGCAACATGGAACTGAACCACGGCTAATTGAGATAGCAAGGATGATAATGATACACAAAGTGGTATTTAGTCGTGTGACGACGGCATGTCAACGAGCTCGTCAGGAAATGTTGAAAAATATCAATTGACAACTACGAATTTGGTTGGAAGGCAAGTCTACGCACTAAAACGACAAAGAACTGCCCCAGCATTGTTTTTGGCTGTCTTTTTTTTGTCACTCGATTGCAGAAAACAAACCGGCCTACTAATCAGGAAATTAAATAGAGACACGAAATTGAAGCGACCCAGAAGTACTGCTAGAGGAATACTCAATAATTAATACTGATTAACTCCGTCTTGTATAAAGTATGATGTGCATCTAGTATCAATAACCCGGTGTCTCCTGCCACAGTAGAGGGGCAGAATAATCGACAGAACTCAGTATATCCTTGGTTATGAGAGACGGATATAATATCGAATACGAGGTGCGCGAGATCAATGTTTTAAGATCCTCTTTCTGAACTACGAACAGTTGGATCAAAATCCACTCTACGTACCTACTTAGGTACTTATTAAGTAAGTAGATGTTGCCCAGCACTGCTGAAGCATTCTTGGCCCACTAGCTATCGTGTTTTTTGCCATCTTGTAAAGAAGTAATCGACCATTAGTGTTGATATATAACTCGAACTTAGCAAGAGCTTCACTAAATCAAATAGAGGTATTACACTGGAGCTTCAAAGGCAAACTTTAGGAGCCGGTGCCCTGAAATTGGGTGTATCCGGGTTTCATCCTGCGGGCCGCAGGACCGCCTCTGTGGCAAGCGCGAGTGATATATAGGCTACTATAGGGAGTGCGGCCGGTGAGCCCACCCAAACTACACCACAACCTGGAGCCCTAAACCCTCATGCCTATGCACGTGGTAATATGTCGCACTGCACATTACCACGACAACATGGCCGTGCATGTGTGCTGAAACCAAAATTAAGTAGGATCCCTTAAACCGCAGTGGTGGTTATATCACATATTCTATGATGCGTACCTACAAAAACCACAGGTAACAGTGTATCCAATGTCCCCGCTATGTGTTTTTGACCCGCGGGTACTATCCACGATGAGGAAGTAGCCCAATTTCACTCTTTTCTTGTAATGCTAGAAATTAGCATTCTGCATCGAAGAGGCTTCTTATAAACTGTGCAGTGAACACAACATGTAGGCAGTGTGTATTGAATTGGGCTTTTGGGCTACGACCGCCGTGGCCAATTTAACCTGTCTCTTCGCATCACATTATATCACTTGCATTATCAGTTTCGGCAACCACGTTCATCGCTCGAGGATATCAAGACTGAAGGCGTCAGTGTTCAGGAAAACGCCTTAAAACGCAGTTATTTAGGTACAAAGCAACATAAAGAACATCGCCACCCCTTGCCCTTTCACATCGATCACACCGAACTTAAATCTCAAAGCTCTTCTCACTTTCTTTCTCATTCCTCAAAAACAAAATCCCATCCCCCAAAATAACGTCTAATATATCTCCATCCACCTCCACACTATTACCCAAAAGAATTAAAGCCAAACATTTCGTACGACATTCGGTTGCATGGTGTGAGCGGTAAGTGCAAAAAACGGCACAGCAAGGATTGTGAGGGATTTGGCAGTGGATTCGGGTGAGCATCCTCCACACTCACCAGCTCGCCCAGGTGAGTGAAAGGCAAACAGAACTATGGTTATTGCTGAAGCAATCGGTACGGGCGTTGTTCGTGAGACATCGCAGAATGCCCGAGTCCCGAGATATTGACCTCTTGATTGTAGGAACGCTCCAGCAGACTAATTTCTGTAGCCCTGGCCTCCACCTCCGGGCGCTATTTCGTCTTGGTTGTGGGAAAATTCGTCGCTCGGGAAACTGTCGATATCAACCTCTACTTCCTGTTGCAATTTAGTCCCAATTGGATGCCGCTTAGTCCATTGCGACACAAGCCTCGCCACTATTGCTTCTCTCCCGTCCTTCACAATTATTAGCCAACCCTCACTCTTGTGAAATCTCAGCAGAATGTCTGCGCTGGGTAAGATGTGGTAGATCGGCGACACCTTGGGTGTTTGAGGAACATGGGGCGCATGCGATTTCAGTGCAGGCCCTTGAATAGAACGTCATCATCTATAGTATGTAAATCGGTGGACGATGCGAAGTTTGAGATGTCTATTGACCTTCTGGCGGAAGATGATATGATAAAAAGACCCCCGGATTGTTCTCTTGACTTCCCCACAAGAACCGATAACAAAAGAAGGAAAGTAGATTCCAAAAAACTCCAACACCGAATACCGGGTAGAGGAATACGCAAGGAAACATTGCTTTCAACAGGTGCTATACGAGTAACGACACCTCACTCTGCTAGTGACACAGGAGAGTAAATTACATCAGCATATAAAGAAACCACACTAGTAGGTAGAATAGCATTGCTAGTAGATGGAAGATAATGTTTTGGTGGGCTGTGCACAGTGGCGAATTATGCTTATAAATCGGAACCTTCGAGAATTTATAGTTTTAATATTATATAAACACCGCAAGCTGGCAGGAGGTGGATGGGGTCAGTAGTATTGCTACTCGATGTCGTTACCGATGAGAGTGGAAAGGCGGTTCTTCACTGCAGCCAGGCTTTCAGCCGTGTCGCGAGTGTGAGGGTGGTCTTTTCCGAGAGCCTTCTCTCGGCTATCGAGGGCCCGCTGGTACCACTGCAGTGCCTTGTCGTACTCTCCTCGTTCCTTGAACACTTTGGCCATGCCGTGGACGGTCTCGAGGGTGGAAGGGTGGTCCTTTCCGAGGGCCTTCTCTCGGCCATCGAGGGCCCGCTGGTACCACTGCAGTGCCTTGTCGTACTCCCCTCGTTCCCCGAACACTTTGGCCATGTCGTTGACGGTGTTGAGGGTGGAGGGGTGGTCTTTTCCGAGATCCTTCTCATAGCCATCGAGGGACCGCTGGTACCACTGCAGTGCCTTGTCGTACTCCCCTCGTTCCTTGAACACTATGGCCATGCCGTGGACGGTGTTGAGGGTGGAGGGGTGGTCTTTTCCGAGATCCTTCTCATAGCCATCGAGGGCCCGCTGGTACCACTGCAGTGCCTTGTCGTACTCCCCTCGTTCCTTGAACACTATGGCCATGCCGTAGACGGTGTTGAGGGTGGAGGGGTGGTATTTTCCGAGATCCTTCTCATAGCCATCGAGGGCCTGCTGGTACCACTGCAGTGCCTTGTCGTACTCCCCTCGTTCCCAGAACACTATGGCCATGCCGTAGACGGTGTTGAGGGTGGAGGGGTGGTATTTTCCGAGATCCTTCTCATAGCCATCGAGGGCCCGCTGGTACCACTGCAGTGCCTTGTCATACTCCCCTCGTTTCCAGAACACTATGGCTATGTTGTTGATGGTATTGAGGGTGGAGGGGTGGTCTTTTCCGAGGGCCTTCTCCTGGCCATCGAGGGCCCGCTGGTGCCACTGCAGTGCCTTGTCGTACTCCCCTCGTTCCCTGAATACTAAGGCTATGTTGTTGACGGTCTCGAGGGCGGAAGGGTGGTCCCTCCCGAGGGCCTTCTCTTGACCGTTGAAGACCTGCTGGAAACCCTCTAGTGCCTTGCTGTATTTCCCTTGGCTATAGAAACTCGAAGCCATATTGTAGACGATATCGGGTGCAGAAGAGCGGTCCTTTCCAAGAGACTTCTGGTCATCATTGTCCACTTCGTCCTCTTCGACTTCATCATCCTCGTCATCCTCGTCATCCTCGTCGCTCCTGTCACCTTCATCCTCGTCGCCCTCATTTGTCCCCCCAAGAACGAAAAGAGCAAATTGTTGTAAATGATGCCCAAGGTGACTTTTGAGCCTAACAATGGAAACTCTTAGCGAGCACAGAGGACATGATTGCTCTAAGTTTGCTGGGCGCTCGCATCGGTCGATCACGCTATCTATCCAATCCCGTGAAAATATTTCTGAATGGCATTCCATCACATGCTTTTCGAATTTGTCGCGGAATTCAAACACCTTCTGGCAACCTGGAGCATTGCAGAACCATTCTCTTCGGTGCTCGTCCATTTCGTGATTGAACCACTGATGACGGGATTTGAAAAGGTGGTCAGAGGTTGTGCAGTCTTCAAAGGTACAGATGTACGGCCTTATGTCCTGATAGACGTGACTTCTAGTGAATGGGAAAATCAGTCAACGTCATTACAGAAGCAACTAACTACTGCGGAACGAAAATTTCCCGGTAATTCCCTCTAATTAATAGCTATAAATACTAAGATGGATGGTTAATATTAACCGCGCCTCCTATTGTCGGATCTTTTTGAGCCTCGCGGGTTTATTCAATTCATGTGTTGAGGACATATATATTGAAATATTCAAGACTTACTTCCATGAATGCTCATTTTTCACAATTTCCTGAGCAAAGCAATAAGGGCAAATGAAAGGCACACCTTCAAAGACTAGGACCGGATCCGGTGGCGGAGGCACGCGAAGTATATTGCTGCCCTCACTGATTGACGATGTGTACGAGGTTACTGAAGCACAATCAAACGAGTCCTCGGCAAGTTCTTCATTAGTTCTTCGAAAGTTCTGATTGTTCATCGTTGTGACCGTGGTTGCTGAGAGAGCAGTGGAGGACGACGCTTCCCATTCTTTGACCTCAGCTGGAGGGACAATTTCATTTCGGTCGATACCAATATCGAGATCCGGCTGGGAATCTACATTTTGGACAGTCATTTTTGAGTTCTTGTATACAGGAAATAATTGACAAATCTTGGAATTGTGCCTCTCATTATACAATAGCAGCTGCCGGCGCCTGGAATTGGCCTTTCCGAGTCGTTCCTGGAGATAATTGCTGGCACCGGGAAATTTGTCTCTAACATGCATAACATCGTATTGATGATAACCGGACACATCTATAGCGGCCCACTTTTCGGATTTATCTCGAGGCGCGGGATTTCGGGCGGCGATTGAGAACATGTAAAGACATGTGATAAACTGAGTGATGTCGATATAGCGTTCCTCAAGCTCCGTTGTTTGTTTGACTCCGTCATTGGGTTCGGTTTCGGAGTCGGAGCCGGCATCATAAGGCTCTCTATTTCCAGAAACCACATCCACGGCTGTACACATTGTATCAACAGTGACACTACATCAGGAGGTTTTGTTCAAGATGGCTCTTGTCAACGTACCTTCTGATAGTGTATCTTTCAATTCGCCCATTATATTCATAACTTCATCTTTTAGCTTAGATGCTTCGCGAAGGCGGTATTCCAACGAGACGCGATCAGAACGGTGTGCTCCCGCATTCTGGGCCCACTTTTTGAAACGAATGTGCTCATTTCTCAGAGCGTTTATATCGATTTGGCCGGAGAGTTCATTCGCCTCCGAATCTCCTAATAAGCGTTCGAGGTTTTCGAACAATTCGTCACAATTATGGAAACGATCTTCAATCAAATTAACTGCTGCCGACATATCGACCCTAGCAGAACGTTTGCGGAGCGTAAGAGCCTGGTAGTCAACGTATGGGAAATAGCGTGGTCAAAAGAGCAGTGGTTGAGAACATGAAAGTGGTTCAACGCGTTTAGTGCTACACGAGCTGGGTACCTAAGTACTTAAGTATGTAAGTATGTATGTATATTGAGGGGTCCGGTGCGGGGATTCATCCATGAGTTGGAGATGTATGTAAGTGCTTGAGGATGTACCTCACCATCACGTGCCGCTGTGCAACCACACCACTGGAAATCAAGTCGCACATTTCTCCAACTCTCAACGGCACTGTCTACGGACGAATAAATCATAACGCATTCATCACCGGTACAAGCCAACTTGAGGTTCTAACGACTTCGTCTTCAACTTATACATGACGGGGTTCGAAATAGCAGGGGTAGTGCTGGGGGCATTCCCGCTGCTCATCGAAGGGCTGAAATTCTACATCGCCGAAGCAGGCACTGTCCGTACCTTATGGCGTCCCAAGCTTGCATTGCGCCGTTTGGCTACGCAGGTCCGGATGGAAAGTGCCTGTCTCCAGAATACCCTCGAGAACCTGTTGGAAGATTTGGTCGACGAGTCGCAGTTGAGAGAACTAATGGATGGTAGAGGGTGGGATGATGATCTGGTGAAGGAGAAGTTACAAAAACGATTGGGGAAAACCTATCTCGTGGACAGCTTTGTGGGGGTGATGGGTTTGATGGATGAGGACCTTAAACTAGTGATTCGGAAGCTCCAGTTGGAAGCGGACCACACGGATGTTGTAAGCGCTATTGCTGCTATCTGACTTCGGATTCGCGCTGATTAAACCTTCCCAATCTTCAGCAGAATACGGTTTCGAGAGATCGGTGGACCGAACTTAAAATTGTTCTCTCTATAGATGACCTTCATAAGACACTTGCAAATATCGATAAGCACAACAGAGATCTCGATGGTCTGGCTAAGTCATTAACCAGGAACCAGCACGCACCCCAGAAAGCCAATGCTGTCAAGCACTATGCGTCTGTCCGTACCCATGCGATGAACTTACACCGTGTGTTCCGCCGAAAGTTATCTGCGCCAGATTGCACATGTTCCACTCCTCACTTTGCAAGCTTGCTACTAGAGGCACGAAGCATCAAGGAGCCCCCAAAGACTGGGCCAACTCTACCAAGTCTTAAGTTTAGGGTCCTTTTCTATTCGGACTACCAGCCACCTCCGAATGTTACATTACCGCACGCTTGGCTTGGAATGGAATTTGAACCAATGGAACTTGATCTAGGACAGGAGCCCATGGTCACCCAAAAGGATGTGATAGTTACCCAAAAAGATGTCACAGCTAGCCAGCAACAACCCACCCTGCAACCTAGTCTGCGTAGAAAAGCCGCGGAAAAGGGGCGAAAGGTGTGGCAAGATTTGACGCGTTTCAAGAGGTAGGAAGTTCTGCGGAGATTCACTAGTCTATCAGCCTGGGGGGTGTCGAGTATTTAAGCAGATTTGAAGTTTCATTGAACAAGATCTTCCAATCAGTCAATAAGACTAACGACTGAGCTTTAGAAAAGAAATCGAAAGGCAGGCTAAAACTGTCGCATCCGAACCGCCACCGAAAGGAGCCGTTACGTTTGATTTGCCGGCTAAATGTGCGGCAAACACAGGCAGTTTCTCATTGCCTGTTGGTGTGAATCGGATAGAGAACTTTTGTGCTCTCATACAGCAACGCCACGACAATGCCGGTACTTCCTGCGTAGGAATTCTTGTCGACGAGAGAGACGGCACCTATCGAATCTGGCCAGCGGAAATCGCTCTCACCCAATCCTGTCTGCAGGAGACGATACTCCTTGAAGAATTGGTTAAGCGAAACCGAATCCCAATGCTCTACCGTCTGGTCTTGGGCGTCCAGCTTGCCTTTGCTGTAATCCAACTTTACCAGACTGAATGGCTAGGCGAGGTGTGGGGTAAGCGCGACATATTCTTTCTCGCACAAAGAAGGGAGCGTCAAGTCGAAGGGGGGGAATATGTATCGACCGTAGAACCGATTTTGAGTAGACCTTTGGTACGTCAAGTTCCTGCGCTGGTGCACAAGCCCTTAGAACGCATGACGACTTTTCAACTCGCAAATTACAACACCACCATTTACTCTCTCGGTGTGGTTCTCGTCGAGCTCGCGCTGGAAGTAAAGGTGGAAGAACTCAACGAAAACGGAGAGATTTCGACAGCGCATATGGGCCAAATTTGTAAGGAAGTAGGCGCTGAATATGCTACCGTTGTGGGACACTGTTTATGGGGATTAAGCACAGGATCGCCGAGCTTGGACGACAAGGCGTTCAAAAACAAATTCTATGAGAAAGTGATTGCGCCCTTGGAGAGCAATTTAGCCTCCGCCAGGGAGGCTGAGAGATGGGACGAGATTTGATCTGCAAAACGATGTTAGGAGGAGTCGTTGTTTTCTATTCGATCGACCTCATTTTTCTTAAGCACGACGCTCATTCGGATTTCCATTTGTGGAAGAAGTATTCTTGCACTAATTATGAATTTGTATTTGAACCCCCGACTGCATAAACCAAAACAAGGCAGCAGCAGTCATTGTCGAGATGTCGCGCCTGAACTTACCACTGCCCACGAGCTCAAAATGCCACGAGACTCTCCATAGGGTTTGTACCTGCGCCAAAGTTCAGTAGTATGGTTATCGTTCGCTCCTAAGCGGTCATAGGCGACAAAGTCACTGCTTTGTAATAGATCATAGTGATGCAGACTGTCCTACAGTTCGGGAAAAAATCAGCATACTTTTTGCCATTCTCCCATGCATAAAGAGACACTACGATCATTAAAGGCTTCGCAAAAAAAAATACAAGTGACAGTATGCCCTACCCGCACCCCCGCCTTTTTCCCCGTATGTAATTTAGTCAGTTTTAGACCGGTTTGACTTCTTGGAATCCTCTCGGCGCGATCTGGCTCGCCGGTGTTCAGCCTTTTCATGCCCAACCTGAGTACGCCTTCGTGAGCATTGTGGAAACTGGGCTTATTTTTCATCGTCGATACCATCCATTTTTTTATGTTATAATACCATTACTGAACCGGTCTTCGTGGTTAGTACACTTTTTTGTGATGTCAGTTTTTCTGATCTTCGAATGGTCAAGAATCGACCAAAAACGCAATAAAACCTTTTTAGTACACCCCTTTCTGACTGCTGACGTACTAACCACGAAGACCGGTACAGTATATACAAAAGCCTCCTTTCCAAGAATGCTGTGATCCAGCAAGAAGGCTTTTACTGTGGAGGAGACCGCTGCAATGTCAGACGAACCCGTTTGAGCATTACTCTATCGTAGTTAGCCATTTTTTCTTGTTGCCGGGTTCACATAGCATGTGGAAGAGTACATATCTAACTTTACCAAACATCCAAGATGCCCACAACTATAGCTTCGAATCAGGGCGAAATGGTTAGGTTGGTTGTCGATGTTAGGTATTTGATATCTTCTTTGAATATCGCATACATGTGCCGCCGTGGGCGTCTGGCGTCAGGTTCTGTGCATCATGCAGGGTCTGCACAACTGAATCGGCACGGACCACGGGGGTCTTTGCACGTTAAATCATGTCACGCAGGTTATGAGAGAGTGTCAGCCTCGAAATATGTGTCACGACACCCTCTACCTAAATTAAAAGCACCACACGAACCCTGAGGCTACCTATATATTGCATATCAGATTGTAGAGTATGTGAGACTGGTATGCCTATCCATCGTAGGAGAGTAAGTAGTTCTTGGCCTAGTCACGACAAGGCTGGCCGAACGGCCACTTCTGCTGCAAGCGAAATGCATCAAATTCTCCGCCACATCCATAAAGAGCGTCTAAGAAGAGGGGAGAGCTGCAAGGTCTTATCGGCAGCAACATCCAATTCAGGGATCTTTCCGCTTGATGTCGGAGCTGGAGAAACCAATGATCCGTAAGGCGAGCCAACCCCGCATTTTTCCGTCCGTTCGGGACGTTGTTAGCGAGTTAATCCGGCCAAAATATACTAAAAAAAAGCGTCCATAGAGCTTCGCAGAGCTTCATGAAGGAGGAAGGGAATTCGTATAACGACAGGACCATAATATGATCTTCACCTAGATCTGCTCGGTTCTTTTACGCCGTGACTCCGATGAGCGAATGAGGATTTCTGCACTCAACACGTTGGCTGGCTCGCAACGACATGGGTCCAGGCGGAATATGGAGATCAAAGTAAGAGATGGTTCCTTCCATGTTAGTTTGCTCGGCTGTAGCGGTACGGTGGCGTCGGGGCAGAAAGCACGCAGACCTCCCTCACGAGAGCAGACGCCGACTTCCGAACCACCCACGAGCGAACGAAGACTTATAACTTTGCACCTGCAAGCGAATACTTAAAGGACTATGTACTTCTCAGCAGTAGCCGTCGCGAAGGTGCAGACGCAGTTGACCGTCAGCGAATGACGTTGAAGCGCAAGCGATCTGCCTGCAGCTGCAAGGGTGCATCTCGGTCCGACTTTTCTCCTGCATCGCCCCTGGGCAAGAGTCTTCTCCAGGGAACCTGCCGAGACCCCGCTTCCTCTCTCGCTCTCGCTCTCTTTCTCTGTGTTCTTTGCCTTCACCACACGTCAATTAGAGCGCCGAGTCCCTTATTCCTTATTCCCTTTCCTAGTTCAGACACGTCGTTATGGCTAGCGCTCGCTCAACAGCTCGGTCACTAGCAAAGCCGTTCCTTGTCGGAGGATCGATTGGTCTCGCATACGTCGCCTACAGGTCTCTCAATCCACGACCCGCAGCACCGCACAATCACACTGCCGGAGAAACCAACGGCTACAATTCGCCGCCTAAAGTTCCGCCGCTGCCAGCGCGACAAGAACAACTTGACCGACTACGCGCTGCAAACACTTCCGAAACGGAATATGACCTTGTCATCATCGGCGGCGGAGCTACAGGAGCTGGCATCGCGTTGGACGCGGCGAGTCGAGGTTTAAAGGTAGCGTGTGTGGAACGGGACGACTTCTCCTCTGGCACGTCGTCGAAATCAACAAAGCTGGTCCATGGCGGCGTCAGGTACCTGGAAAAGGCGTTCAAAGAGTTGGATTACTCGCAATACACTCTCGTGCGAGAAGCACTAAAAGAGCGCGCTATCTTCCTCACCACAGCGCCACATCTGAGCATGAGCTTGCCGATTATGCTGCCTATATACGAATGGTGGAAGGCGCCGTATTTCTGGGTAGGCACAAAATGTTACGATTTGTTGGCTGGCAAGGAGAATCTGGAGAGCTCGTATTTTTTAACCAGGGGGAAGGCATTGGAGGCATTTCCAATGTTGAAGAGCGACGGATTGGTGGGTGCGTTGGTTTACTACGGTATGGGACTCTAGTTGGGAGGATTTAGAGGGCCACCCTGGTTTGACCTATTTTAGACGGCTCGCACAACGACTCACGGATGAATGTCGCAATTGCGCTCACCGCTGCATTGTATGGAGCTACGGTGGTCAACCACGCAGAGGTCAATGAACTGCTTAAGGATCCGCAGACGGGAAAGATTACGGGAGTCAGGATTAGAGACTTGTTGCCACCGAAGAAGAACGAGGATTTCGTGGTGAGGACAAAGGTAGGAAGCTAGTTGCGAGCTCTATAGAAGTCAATTGACGGTTGTCAGGGTGTAATCAACGCTACAGGACCCTTCACAGACTCGATCCGGAAGCTCGACCAAGGCGTGACTACACAGGAAATTGTTGCACCAAGCAGTGGTGTGCATATCATTCTCCCTGGATACTTTTCGCCCCAGCGGATGGTACCCCACCCTACCTGCTGTTGCATCTTGCACAACATATATTAACGAATTATCCCAGGGCCTTATTGACCCCAGCACCTCCGATGGACGCGTTATCTTCTTCCTCCCTTGGCAAGGCAACACCATTGCCGGCACCACCGACGCACCAACTACAATAACCCCACACCCACTCCCGCGCGAACAAGAGATAAATTGGATACTCTCTGAAGTCCAACGCTATGTCTCCCCCGACATTACTATTCACCGCAGCGACGTCCTCGCTGCCTGGTCGGGAATCCGCCCCCTCGTAAAGGATCCGGACGCAAAGAACACCGAGTCCCTTGTGCGGAACCACCTCATCAACGTCTCTGACAGCGGCCTCATCACCATCGCAGGCGGGAAATGGACCACCTACCGACAGATGGCGGAGGAAGCAGTCGACGAAGCCATATCACAATTCAACCTCCAACCCGGCCCACGGCTACTTCCATCCAACGCCTCTAGACTGATGGCCATCACGGGTAAATGCCAGACCGAAAACCTGAGGCTCATCGGTGCTCACGGCTTCTCGAAAACTCTCTTCATCAACCTGATACAGGCGTTTGGCATCGACGCCGAGGTCGCCCACCATCTCGCGCACAACTATGGCGACCGCGCATGGGCAGTCGCAGATCTTTCGGAGCCGACACAGCAACGATTTCCGCTGCGCGGGAAACGACTGGCCACCTTATACCCTTTCGTCGACGGCGAGGTGCGATACGCGGTGCGCTATGAGTATGCTCAGACTGCGGTCGATGTTCTCGCGCGGAGAACTCGGTTGGCGTTCCTGAACGTTAATGCAGCACTGGAGGCACTGCCGAAGGTTATCGACATCATGGCGACAGAGCTGCAGTGGACCCGTGCAAGGAAAGACGAAGAGTGGAGGGAAACCATGAAGTTTATGGTTAGCATGGGGTTATCAGAGAAGAGGGTTGGTGTGACAAGGAAGGAGGTGGAGCAAGGGATTGTGACTAAGTGGGCGGAGGAAGAGATGCTGAATGGTACGTGTCTATGATTTGAGGATGGGGAATGACGAAGATATACTGACGGACTTGAAGGTGGCATTAAGGATATTGCACTTGAAGGACCGACGGACAATACATTGGCGAATGGGGGTGTATAAAACGGCTCCCGGATTAATTCCTTTGTTATCGGACTGTTTTTTTGAGCGCGGTTATTTACCTTTTTTGTGTACTAGATGGGGGGTGTGAGGGGGCAAGGTGTACTTATTATGCTGTGGTGTTTTTGTGTTGTGGGATGATTATAGAATTTTTCCATCCATTCGGGGTTAAGGTTTACAGCACTCTGTGGAGCTTCTGGGCTTTATAACTCGATCTATGGCTTTTCCCATAAATAATGGTAATGGATTCAAAGAGCCGACCTGTAATACTAAGGAATTAAGGTAACAAGAGTAGACTGGTTAAGTTTAAGGTAGAGGGGTAGAATTAGTTCAAGCGGCGTCACTCGGTATGTGTAGTTCGGCTTATTAAAGTTTCGTGGCGTGCTGGATGGTGGTCTCAGGTTGAGGTGATTAGTTACAGATGGTAAATCAACTGGAACGAAGACGAACTTAAATGAAGGAAGGAAATGATCGATGGATCCAATCACAGTTTTGCGAGATTGATACAGGTACCCTAATGTTAACCTTGAGACGTATGGCAAATCTTGAACTGGAATTGGGATAATGATTTATGAGTTTGTGTCTGAGGATTGCTGTCTGCTTGCCGTTTCAGGAACCAAGGGAGTTCGCAAATACGAAACTCATTTGGTTGCAGACTTTGGACGTCGACAGGCTTGTCGACAAATACTCTATTTTACTCCATACCAACTTTAATTACACACCCATAATTCTGCTTAGCAGGAAGGACAGATGGAGTTAGGACTCTAATCAAGCTCAACGTTCTTGAATAAACTTGTTTAAAGGTTGTGGTGTTAACTCGAAGTTTGATATTAGGCTCAAGTTCAGTGTTGGTCCGGAGATAGATCCTGTGTAGGATATTCTGGAACCACAGCATTCAGTAGAATGGGACGGGGTTACAATACTTTGTAATTGGTTCAGTGAGATACTTTACCATAGTTTTAGCCTCCGGACACACCGTAAATGTATATGTTGTCTATAGTCCGAAGCGCGCGTTCTACTCTACGGATTTCTGGGCACGGCGGAAATGACTGAGGCCCAAGCCACCTGCACTTGCCGCTGATCATGAAAAACTCATTTGCAGTTATCTACTTAGTAGTTACCATAGTGGCGGTGTGAATTGCTGACGACATTGCGCAGCTGCCACGCCGTTTAGTGAAGATCTCGGCGGCTTGGAGTAAGCTCGCCGCGCCGCCGGTCGTTGAATCTAAATAAAAGTTGAAACAGCGGTTGGGAAATGTTAAAGCCGGTCATCGTAATGGAAGCCCGCACGCCGCAAAACGTTTCACAGTCTCAAACAGGGTTTCGCACGGGGCGTCCTCCGCTGCCAGCTCGCAAAGGCTGGGCGCAATGCGCATCTGTTTTAAACCCTGCAAACTGCAAGGGGTCCCCAGCAAGACGTGCGTTTTCAGGGGTAACAACAAGATAGAGTAGCTATGCGTTGAAAGTCAAAATCTAGAAGCGAAGAAGTCCTCGGTCTCCAAGGCCCGTGGAGATAAGGTGCATTGAAAATAAAATCTGTTCTGTGGAGAGAAGACAAAGTTTTATGGAGAAATTGATGTGAAAGAACTTTATTCATGAGAGATGGAGACCACTTTACTTCAGCATGATTGGCTCCAAATGAAAGATCATTTACTCCTGAAATCGACGCCTCAAGAAATTGGAACAGATCGCTCGAATCCCACCCCCGATTCGTTCAGTCTGGCTGGGCATTCATAGCAGCCCATACTTGAATCTCCCCTTTCCCTTCTTCCTCCTCCTCTTCTGTTCCACAATCACACACACTCTTTCCGCGACCTCCTCCCAACAAGTCCCGATTCCTTTTTCCCTTCTTTGGATCCATTAATCGTTATTTTGAGTCTATAGACTCGTCCGCCCCTCGGCACATCCAAATTCCGCTCTCTGAATCACGGTCTTTCGAAACCGGACGATATTCAACGAAACCAGTACTATACCCATATTTTAATAACACCTTCCAACTTAACCAACAATGCGTTTCTGTACACTCCTTGCGGCTGCCGTCACTTTGGTCGGCATGTCTGCTGCTGCCACCCTGGAGCCCATCGTGATGAAGGACCGACATTTCTTTGGTGCTGACTCTGGAAAGCCTTTCTTTGTACGTATTCGGTTTCGTGAAAGCGCGAATTGATTTCTAAGGTGTCTCAATGAGTAGATCAGAGGTGTCGATTACCAGCCTGGTGGATCTGCCGATTTTAAGAAAGGACATGATCCGCTTTCCGATATCGACACTTGCGCCCGTGATATCTACCTATTCCAGAAATTAGGAATCAACACTATTCGCGTGTACTCCGTCGACCCGGCCTTGGATCACAACGAGTGCATGACCTTGATGGCAGAGGCCGGTATTTACCTAGTTCTGGACGTTAACACCCCTCTCCCTGAACAGCACTTGAACAACCGGGAACCCTGGACCACTTACACTAAAAACTACCTCGAGCATGTTTTCTCCGTTATCGAGGTGTTCTCCGGATACGCCAATACTCTGGCTTTCTTGGCTGGTAATGAGGTCGTTTTTGAGAAGGTCTCTGCAAAGACCACCCCTAATTACCTCAAGGCTGTCGTCCGTGATATGAAGGCGTACATCACCGAACAAGTTTCGCGTATTATTCCCGTTGGATACTCCAATGCCGATGATTTGAGCTTCCGTACCTCCCTTGCCAAGTATCTTGAGTGTGGTGATATTGGTTACATTGACTTCTTTGGTGTCAACTCGTGAGCCCCCATAATTACACTGCTTGCTGCCGGTTGGGCATCCGCTGACAACCGCAGTTACCAATGGTGTGGGCACAACACCTTCGTTGGTTCTGGCTATGATAAACTCGTCGAGGATTACACCGACTACTCGCTCCCCGTCTTCTTTACCGAGTTTGGCTGTAATGAGTCTCCCCCGCGTCTCTGGGAGGAGGTTGAATCACTCTACCACGCAAACATGACCAACGTCTTCTCTGGTGGTCTCGTTTACGAGTGGTCGCAGGAATCCAACAATTACGGCCTTGTCGATATCTCCAAGAACGGCCAAGCCAAAACCAGGAAAGACTACACCTCCCTTGCCAAGGCGTACAAGGACGTCGGCACCGACATTCCGCTCCCCAACGGTCACACTGCTCCCACGCGCCCCTCCAAGTGCCCTGCCGAGGATGACCCTGTTTTCGAGAACATCACCGCTAATCTCACTCTCCCCTTCACCTTCGGTACAGACATGATCAAGAACGGAGTTGGTAGCACGGCTAAGCGTGGAAAGTTCCTCTCGGACGTTAGTACTCGTGCCACCAAGTATAGCATCATCCTGGATGGAGAGAACGTCTCGAACAAGGAGGTCACGGCGACATACAAGATCGACACTACCCCCCTAAAGGCTGGTGGTCACGGCAAGAACACTGGTGGTGGAGTTGGTGAAGGTGCTCCAGAGGCTGATACCAAAGCGAGTGCTGCTTCTGCTATTGTAGGACCCCGAAGTGTGATGTACTTGGGATCTCTTGGTGCGGTTGCACTTGCGTTCGGTCTGTTTTTGTAGATGTAAATGCTTTATTTGACTATTTTCGGGGTGTTTTCTTTATAAAGACGGCTTTCCTTTGGTGTGGATTTTGGTCTTTTATGGCGACTGTATTTTTGATTCCCAGATCTGTTCCGATTTGTTTTGGTGGTAGTGGTGTGTAGTGGTATATATGATTGTAAAATGTGCATCTCTGATCTGTCTCGTGGCTTCTATTGGTTGCTTGTGTTTGTATTTTTTTTGGGTATAAAGTAATGCCAGTTTGTTGAACATCTCATTGTGTGATTTGTGAATAGAGGCCGTTGAAGGAGAGCTAGAGCGAGCACCTATTATACGCTGAATCGCGCGAGGTACCTGGGAATGTTAATAACGGTGGGATTCAAGCGTCCTTTTAAACCTTTGTTAAAGTGAGTGGTAAGTCTACGGCGTGTACAGGTGTCGGTGAGGTGAGGTGCCGGAAGTGAGGGGATTCGTGTCGTACGTACTACCTACTATGTATGTTACGCGGCTGTTCGTGTATACGTAACCCCTGCCGACTTATAGAGTACCGGTACTACATGGGTAGCGGATGAGGTTGCCGCGAGTGAGTTTGATAGAGGGGGACGGAGGACGGAGAAGTGGAACGGGAACGGAGCGTTGCTGGGGTTTGGTTGATGAGTGGGGTTGATGGTGGGGTGGAAAGTGGGGATGCGGGCATCAGGTGTCACTCAGTAGGTGGTTTTGTTTGCAACATGGAGATCATAACGTGACCTACCAGGGAGCGAGTGCCATTTGGAAGTTGCGAGGAAATTAAAAGAGAAACAAGAACAAAGAAACCGGCCAACTAAAGTTAAAAAGCCGTGCTTTATGTGCAAATATCCCTAAGTGTGAGAGATACAAGAAAGACCACAGAGCTGTGAGATCACTATTGACACGTCATTATGACCCCCGAGAATCTCATACTGAGAATCGCACCCCGCGTGTTTATCTTTTCAAAATGGTATCCTCCGACAGAGCTGTTCCGCAATATAGAACAAGAGATCGATAGTATTAGTTGTTTGCCAACTTATAGCCTCTAAAACCTGATGGCATCTGCACCTACTCAACACGGCATTACTTGACACGAATTGGGCTCTTTGGTATGTGCGTGAAATCTCTGTGGGAATGCGGTATGCTAGCAGTACAATTCGCCCACGACTAAACATAGTTCTGCTAATGAAGAGCCAAAACAGCAGTGCGATCAATACAACATGTCGACTTTGGTACATCATACGGGCAAGCTGATACGTACAATTAAATTAAATGATAGTTAATTAGGCACACGGGAACGCTCTCCCCAGAACAACGGCTCGCACTCCTTAGTTTGGACAGTGGCTGCCGAAGAAACCCCGATGCTAACACACATACACAGCGGAGAAAGGAACGGATATTAACGCCATAGTTAACAAATTCACGGTCCTGACGATGCAGATACTCTTGATCCAGGCAGCGTGATGCTGAGCAGCAGCACTACAACGGCCGCATGCTCGTTCTCGGCTGCCTACGACAGCGTTGTCCGTCCGTTTTCATCCTTGGAGTTGGCATCCACATCGTCCTGCTCCACCAATAATCGCACTATGGCTTCATGGCCATACTGGGCCGCTCATGGTAACAGCGTCATTCCCCTGTTATCTTTGGAGTCGGCTTCCATGTCCTCGTGCTCCAGCAGTAACCGCACAATGGCCTCATGCCCACACTGGGCCGCCCAGGACAGCGGTGTCCATCCATATTGGCTTTTGGAGTTGGCCGTCATATCCTCACGCTCTACCAGTAATCGCACTACAGCTTCATGTCCATTCTCGGCTGCCTATGACAGTGCTGTCTGCCTCTAATTATTCTTGGAGTTAGTCTCCATGTCATCGCGCTGCACCAGTAGTCGCACCGCGGCATCATGCCCGTACTGAGCTGCCCACGACAGCGATGTCCATTCATTTGCATCCTTAGAGTCGGCCTCCACATTATCGCACTTCAGCAGTAACCGCACTACGATACCATACTCGTACTGAGCTGCCCATGACAGCGGTGTCCGTCCGCATTCATCCCTGAAGTCGATCTTTACATCGTTCTGCTCAACCATAAACTGTGCGACAACGTATAAGCCGCATATACTGGCAAACTATAGCGGATAGTGACCCTTGTAGAGGTCATTTTTCAAAATATCGTGCTGCCTCGAAAAGTACATTTGGGACATGGAATGGAAGCCATTGGGAGATTTCAACAGTTGAAGACTTTCTGGGGAGCACTTTGCTGGCATCAGAATTGAGGTATGTCGACGCAAGTTTAGGATGTGCATTCGTCACTATGTCAAGTAAAAGTTTCATGTACTTTTGAAAAGTATAATGTACTGGACGAACTCCTTGAGTCTCTTGTTCAAGCACGACAAGGCTGGCGCAAGGTCAATAATCGTGTTGGGATCAGCTAAAGCTTCGTCCACTTGATAATCCCCGTCCTCAATCGCAACTGCTAACTGTAGCTCCGGGAATTGCAAAGGTCGGCTAGCGTTGACAATCCAGGTCAGTACATTTAGGGCTAACTATTTCTAAGTATCTTCCATTCTATAGATTTTTTCCATCGCTAAGTCGTATGTGGGGTTCAAGTCTTTCGAGATCCCAAGCAATGCCTACCTTTGCTTCTTTAGAGTGAGTTAGCGGAGAATGTGATCAACTTGGAAGATGGCCAGCAAAAACTTAGCTATAGCACGTGAGCTCCCGAAAAAGGCTGTACTCTTAGGATTCTACACTCATATCCCCTCTGCCTGTTCGAGAAGAACTTTAACAATGTCATTGGCCAACTACGGGCTGACCCTAGATCCCTGAGCGGCCTTTTGGCTGATTTTATTTCGAATTACCACCTCCATGTCATCTGCAGCTGCCAGAATCTCCACTTGCAATTCCATTGCATCAGCATGTTAAATATCTCAAGGGTGCGGTCGACTAGTAACTAACACCTTAACAGCCTCTGTGATACATGCTCAACGAAAGAGAGAATCTTATCCCTCTACGTCATCAATAATTATATAGACTTGGTCGAACCGCTAGGCTGCCGCAATAATAATACATTACATATCTGCTAGCGTCGGGGATTTCTCCTCCCTGACAATGTTCATACAGAATTTCAATGCTAGAATTGCAAGGCGGGTTTTGGTGAGGTAGCAGATACTTGAGAAGGCTGGCTACTATGTTATCTGCTGTTTGAGTTTCGTTGTCCGGCGTTCTAATCGTGATTGCAGTATATATAAGCGACAGCGATGTTGTCGCCCGATAGTCCTTGGATGAGCTCGTCTATGATGATTGATCTGTTAAAGAATCAGCAATATAATAGCGATGAGATCCAAACGAGATGAGTTACTAACGCGAAAAAGGTTTTCCCAGTACTAGCTTTTCATTAGGAAGCTATTATCAGTCAAGGCATATTCTGCTCTACTTCGCCAATAAGGAAGTGTTGGGTATCCGGATACTGAGACACCACAGCACATAAGCTGGATCATTCAACCACTGCTGGTACACATATCCCCGGAAGAACCATCTCGGGTATTTGCTTATCTCTTGCCCCGAATGTCCCTGTGTCTTCCTTCATGGTCCACAGTTAATGGAAGTAACCTCAGGACCTTTTTCGATGGTCAGCTGCAGGTGATCAGTTCAGAAAGATCTTATTCCTTGGCCAATATCCTTGGAGCCAGACGGAGACTCACCTGATTGTTGAACCTTCCTGTCACCCTCTGCCCTAGCCTGGTCGTTTCGTAGTTCACTTCTCAGCGCGTTGACTTGGGAACTATGTCGCATCAGCTGCAATGACCAAACAGTGGATTTGAGTCATACTTACAGTATGACTGTTGATAATGCTATCTGAAGCGTGTTTTTATGCCTATAGATTCTGCCGAAAAGCTCTCGCGACTTGCCGGCCTCTAACGGCCAGAGGAGCTTCTTTCCTAAGTTTCGTACCCTGTCGTGACTCGAATTGGCCCAATAATTCGACGATATCCTTAAGTGTCTTACCAATACCACTCAGCCCCAGCGATGCAGTTGCGTCTTCATAGAAGATATTAGCCATGGTTGTTAACTTTTGACAAGGTTGGAATGTATGGATATCGACGTCTTACGATATTCGTTGCTAATGACTACTTCTAAGGTCGATAGCAACTTCGTTAGGGTCATGACTTCTTGAATTAAATTAGAAAGTCCCCTTTGGCAGCTTGCTGCGTTCTTGATATAACTATAACTTCTTTAACTACTATTTAAGCGAAGTTAACTAGGCTAGCAATGTTAGCGGATGTAGAGAGTAGTGATGATTCATGAAACCGATTTGCTAGATGGAGTATGGAGTATATTGAAACGCTATTTTGTCTGTGTTGGAGTGGTTAGGGTGAATTTGTAGAGTCTTCAAAATATCACAAGCTGAGCTGCAGCTGAGTATGGCGGAGTGAAGTGGTCAAAATACCATTTCACGATGTCTTATATTGAATTAGCGGGATTGGGTAAATTCATGTGCACTAACACCTAATTTCACCAATTCCATGCATGATATTGTGAATTTAATGATATTGTAGCATGATGTTGTATATAACTAAAAATGCTGTGCATGAACTTGTGAAATTTGGTACTGGTGCACATGAATAAGGACTTTTGGAACCTGATGTGCATTAAATACTGAATTTCATAAATCATGCATCAAAAATAATTTGCAAAATCCAGTATTTGATGTACATCAAGTTCCAAATTTCCAAATTCATGTGCTAAAACACTGAATTGCACCTAGTGGATACATGATGTTAAATTATGTTGACCACTTCATGAAGTCATACCACAAAGTTGTGGTGGTAAGCTGATGTGGTGTATACACACTGAAATTAGGTGTTGGTGTGCATGAAGTTACCCAATTCCATTAATTTCATGCAAAACATCGTTGGAATGGTATTTTGACCACTTTACCGCACCATAGCTGAGGGGCTGACATTATGGATCGACGGCAGTGCTTCTGATAGGCAGGTAGATGAAAGTTCTATTAGCCAAATTCCAGCTTTGATCTCAAGGATAGTGCAACATGCATTGGCTCATGTGCACTACCGGTGTTCAACGTATAGCGATCGAAATCTGAAAGTCATTTCGTGATATCACCAAGAGTCACTCGGTGATTGGGCTGAACGTCTGGACTCCAGCGAGCACGTATATTTTGATAAAACCATCCGGTTTCGATATACCATAGTAAAGCTCCTCTGATATAGGAGCTTCCAGTTACTTATATTTGTGATTGTAAGTTATTTTCTCGCGGAGTTGATGATTGTCACATTTTGTCACTCGGCCGATCTCGACCCTTGATCCTTTGTTCTGAGGCAACAACACTCTGCTTCCTCACCACTTCCAAACAACTACCAACAATGAGTATCCACGAAACCGCATACTACCTCCCTCCACATAAACGCTTCGCTATCAATAGCGGTACAAACAACAATAATTATGACGCACCACTTCGCAAACTCACAGTTTTCCCCGCTGGTCCTGCCGCTCTTCATGCGTTCGGAGGCGAAGAATTTGTGAAGGTGTCAGCCGAGGACATAATTGCTGGTGATACTGTAAGTATCTTGACCGTTTTCCTGCGATGATTGCTGTGATAACTGACCGTGCAGAAATTCCTCTTTCGCCTTCTCTCGGAGATGCTCAACCTCCCTCGTCAACATTGGCAGTTATTCCTCGGCGACACCAAGATGCGTTCTAAAGCGCTGCTCGAGATTGTTAGGAAATGGAATAAGGGCGCTATTAGTGTGTCTCCCCGTCCTTATTCCCACCAGCTACTAACCGTCGTTCATAGTTCTACACTTCGTACATATCACAGACACTGCAATCTGGACCTATCTTCTGCGCCCATCCTCTAGGCAGCTCCAGTGGCGACTCCTATCTCCATGTTCGCCCTCCTTTTCCTCCGCAATAACCTATCAAGCCCTTGCCACCACCCGCTTCAACTTAGTCTCCCCCTTCCCTGAAGAGCACTCAGAGGACGTGTGGAAATACTACCTTGAGCAGCGCCTCCGTCTCGAAGCGCGTCAATCTTACAAACCGCCTCCTGCCGGTACTGCAAACAATCACTCCATCCACACGATCATCCGCGATGCCCCCTTCGACCTGTTGCTCTGGGGCGGCATCCCAGAGTCCTTCTGCCGAACCCTCTGTGACGGAGTGCTAATAGTTTCCGCTCAATACCGGCATACCAATTATGTAACTGAGGGGAGGGTGTTTACCCGAATCTACCCCCCGCACTCGCTGCACCACATTGAAGTCGCATTCTCGCACCATTTCGTCCGTGGCGAGAGTCCGGACGGGAGAAACCACGGCTGTGCACTCGGCTTCCGTCACGTCCTTGTGGACGAGATTGCGTACGATAAGGCTATGATCCGTCGACTGTGGAGTAGAGGGGTAGAGCGGATGTTTTTGTGGGAACAGAACGGATGGAACAACGTATTTTATGCTTTACAGAGAGTAATTGAGGATGACGGACGAGAGAAGAGAGGCGTTGGTATTGATGGGGAGGATGTCCAGGATATTATCGAGTATCTAGGTATTCCGGGTGAAGATGGTGGAAATACAGGAGCTCTGGCACTGCGCTTTTTGTTGGCGACGGTCACGGTGGATGCGGGGGTCACTACCGCCGGCGAGGTGGATGAGAATGTTAGGGATAATGCGCTCGGCCCGTTTCCGTGGAAGCTGGGAGCGGAACCGTATTGGTTTGCGAGAATGGCAGAGTACTGGTGTCGAGGGAGGAGTATGAGGAAAAGGCAGATTGAGGGGAATGTTGAAGTTGATGGGGTAATAGAGGAGAGGAAGAGGTGGAGAGAGGCTGTGGATGGATAAGAATTGTTTTGTTGTTGTTTATTCATACTGTATTTACTCTAGCTAGAGTATGACAGGCCCTTATCCCCCCCGCCTCCGGGCGAGCCGGTTAGATGGCGGAGCTAGGAATTGTTTTTGCGGATGGTGTGGTTTGTTGATGTTAGGTATTACATCAATATATGATGCCGCGACGAGATGGGCTGGGATTTGCAGATGCTGCTGAGGAAGAGGCATTGCGAATACTAACCGTCTTTGTGGTTGGTATGTACAATTTTTTGTGTTGACAGTTTTTCCGATCTCCAAATAGTCAAGAGTCGACAAAATTCGCAATAAAAACTGCTAGTACACTCTCTTCTGGTTGCTGACGTACTAACTACAACGATCGGTACTAGTACGGTAATTACAGCATCTCGCCGAGAGTGAATAGTCATTTGTGGGTGTAGACGGGACCAATTTCCTAGTGGAGATGGGTTGGCGATGACTAGAACCTCTATCATAATATCTCTGGGTCACAGCTGTATGAAGCCTTCAACATGATGTGTTGCCGTAACCGTGAGTTTGTTTTAGTCTGGCCATACTAAAAATCTGTTTTAAGGTCCGGGTGATAGTATGTATTTCAACCCTGCTGTCCGGAGCTCGAATGGGTATAGATTTTGACTAGCAACTGTAATCTGCAAAGTACGGCTAGTTGAGATATACCGCGGCAACGTGGGTAAGATGCCATCCACATAAATTCCATTTTTAACCTTGGTGACAAAGGGGGGCAAAACTACAGTACTAGGCCTAAGGATTCCCGCATGGTCTCCCACTGCAGTACTAACCTAGACTCTATGACCATAGCTACTAGCTATCTTCCTCATACAACCAGGAAAGAACTAGGTAAACCTATATGCTGTTCGGAAGAAAAGGACGGAGAAAGTCTGGAGGAATGGCCATGATATGTGGAGGTTGGTTGCCAAAGACGCAGCGAGAAACTGAAATGTCCATATAGACGGCATTTATCAACAAAAACAGGAACCAAGAACGGTGGAAGCTGCCAGGAGCGAGATGACTTTTAGAAGCGGTTGTCCGGAAATACGATACCTCAACAAGAGAATGTACCGTACCATCGGCCAAAACCCACAGCTGTATAGATAAATATCTCGGAGTATGTACACCCAATGCAGTGTATATCCGGTGCCCAGGCCTACTGCTGTTCATAGAATCCAGAGAATTCATTTCGTAAAGAAGTGAATGGTAACGGCATACCCAAACTAAACATTCGGAAGTCAAGGCTCGAGCAGCTTAAATTTTGGACTCGAGCAGACCCACACTTCCGCCGATCAGCTTGGGCTGGCTCGGGCTCCAAGGCTTGAGCTTCAGACTCAAGCCAACTTAGCTAACGTCTGCTCATCACTAGCGAAATCTTGAGATAGATCTTACTATCCCAGGGTAGAATTTCCCTGGTACTGGGTGATATACTATGATCAACAAACTACTCTCCATGAAACCAGCGACTACTGGAGGCGTGTCTATTAAAATTTAGTCATCCCTCAGCCTGATAATATGAGAGTAGGTATTGAAATATACCTAGCGCTGCGGTAAATCGGTTCGTCTCGTCTGCGACACCGCCCCAGAGGTCTATCCCGCGGTTATTTGGACCGTTTTCCGTGAGATCAGGGAGGAGCTGGACATACTGAGCACAAATTAAGTGAGCTAGTTAGAAGTGTGCGGACTCGGTTCAAGAATTAATACTTTAGATGATATCAATGCGGCTGTTGCATGAGAGTGGTAGGTACCTTCGGTACTTATGCAAGGTACCGCGACACAGACTTTCTAGAAACATTACGTCGACTACTTTATCCACCTTCACCCATCAGAAGTGCTCGACTCAGTTCTTACATATGACTCAAAACTCGCTTTTTGTCCAGTGTCCAGCACAGCCTCCCCCGCGTGCGTGCGGTTGCCCGCGTACAACCTGATAACCAGTATCGAGATTCCGCAGCACTGAAATTCCAGAGGAGTATCCAGTGCGCGAGCGGATGATGCGCATACCACGAGAGGCACGAAAGGGGTACAATTTATTGGACAGAAATTATGGATCGATGCATGCAAATATGTATGGCCTAGGGATTGCGCATCCCGAATTTTTGTCTCACGTATGTCTACAGAGGATCTCCCGCGCTGGTAAACTCAGCCCTCTGTTTATGCATAAATTCCCAGGTTCGCTTGCAGCTAGTACTCGTGTCATGTGGTATGATACGTTAAGCGTATAGGTATGAAGTAAGATCATGGGAGAAGTCGTTACGTGGATGACAGCACAGCACATGATTCTACCGTAGGAGACGGTGGACGGGATGGCCCAATGACAGGGACAGATTACATCCGTCTCACCGACTCGAGTCTTGCTTCTTCCTCAACAGAAATAGTCGGTCGGTCGGGGTCTAACTACAGCTGAAGACTCCGCCACAACTACATCCCGGAAGGTGAAACGCATTACTTCAAGGTTGGTATGTATTTCTGGAACCGATGGGACTGCACAGCCGCCATCAACGGGTGCGCAAGTATGCCGGAGACGGCAGTACTGCAGTAACTGCGTCTGTCCACGGTAAGTATGCGACGGAACAGGTCGCTGGCTCGACGTGAACATAGCCACTGCACGGGCATGCAGGGTGACTGATGCATAGCCATCCCGACGCTTGATTGACAGGTACCGTTGGTACTTGCTAGTCAGTACTTTTAGTACTACCGATGTGGGCGAGGAGATAAGCTCGTAGATAGCCGCCAGGCACCCAGCAGCGAGGTACATGCTCATGCAACGGGTGGCACAAGGTGTTCGTGGCCATTGTGCGCAACAGTGCGCACACCGGAGGGGATTCCCCACTATCGTTGGCACAATCGCGAGCGAAGTGAGGGAGTCGTGAATTTTCCGCTTCGCTACTTGTATACTTCGCAAGAAGAGGAGCCGACCGGCCCGTGTTGGCAGAGCGTACGGTCCCTTGCGCCTCCCGGGATCATGGCTGTCTGCCTCGCAGAACGCCTCTGCCCATTCCGAGATCCCAACGTTCCGTTTGGAAGATCTCGAGTCTTCTCCCGCTAATCTGGATCCATCCACCTCACCCAGCATTTAGCCACGCCCGTCACATGCCAGCTCGAGCTTTCGTCGCAACGACAACCAATTTCTGCGCTTCGCTTGGCTGCTGCTCACATCTAAAGGCTGGCTGGTTGTCATTCCGGCTATGCTTCGCTACTCATGATCCGACCCGTTGGCGGCTGTCATGTCGGACTCGTCTCTGTTGATCTGGGCAACGACACCGACCTGGGCAACTTTGATATCTTGCTCACGAATATCAATCACCAGGTGCTAGTTAAAGATTTTCAAAGCCTTGGGGGCTGCCGAGCGTTGAGAACGGAAGATGAACCGGTGAAGGTGAGCAACGCGGAGTGTTGTTTGGAAGCCACGATGGTCCATTTCAGGAACACGTTGATCCATGTCCACTTTCTGGCACTTGGCCACCATCTACATGCTTGTCATACGAAGTAAGTGGAGTGAATCTTCACTATCGATTTCTACTGTTAGTGCCTTGCAGGTATGTTGTGTGCTTTTTGACGGTAGCCTTGTCTCTAGGAATTCCTCGATTCAACCTGGCGGGCGCGTTAACCACCTACACCAGTGCCTGCGGGATCTCGCATCAATTATAAGGACGCCAACCAATGATTTTGGACTTGAGTAATTCTTGCAATGCGAAGACTGATTACGAGTCGAAGTAGCAGAGTTGCTGCTCTGGAGGGAAGAAAATGACGTGCAGTGACGACCAGTCGGTCGTTTGTCTATTGGAGCGGAGAAGAGCGATATGATTTTTTGAGCTTTCGCTGCTGTAAACTTCATGAACCGTAGTTGTAAGTTCATTGCTGCCATTCAAAGGCCGCCGCTGCAAAGGGAAGGAATGAATATAAAAGAAGAGCTATTTTGTCGTGCCAAGAGGGCTCAAATCGTCAGCATATCGTAGAATAGATGCTAGATAGGTGGTTTATTTTGGTGTGTGTTGCGATCGAACAAGCATGAGGCTCCACTCCAATCAAGGCATCAATGTTCGCCAGATTGATACATGCAGAGGATATCAATGGCCAATAAGCGTGGGAGCATGATCCTCGTCCAGACACAGCGAGTGTCGAGTCCAGAGCATGGTGACTGTAGAGGACATAGCGCTCCAACGATGCACGACTAAAGTTACCTTAGGCCATCTTACGCATCTTACTTTACGTCTCGATTGTTCGCTGTTTCTTCCCTCCCTTCTCTTCCTCTTCTCGCTCAACTCTCGTCCGCCCCGCTGTTCCCTTGGTCATCTTGCGAACAGCCCAGTCCGGTGAAGCTAGCAAGCCTACTTTTAGTACTTCTTATCACTGTCTCGAGACCTGACACCACCACCAACACACCACCACTACCACTCCGCTGTTCGCGATATTAAAGAACTCGAGGGGATCTCGAGGTTCGAGTCGCCTGCCACGCGCGACCAGTCCTGTGCTTCATCATCGTCGCTTCATCGTTTCGTCGCTTCACGTATTTCTCCCCCCACATTGTCCCCGCACGTGCGCTTGCTTCTTCCCCACGACCCTCACGTTTCCCCTCGTACGCCTAGCGAGGCGATACACACACAACAAGTACCACCACTAATCCCGATTTTGCGCACACAGAGTCAGGATAATTGACTGGGTCGCTCCGATCCCCGTTGCATTTTCGCTCACTTCCTACGTTTGCCGTCTACCGGATCTTTCTGTCTCGATCAAAAGCCAGCCAGCTTCGCGCTCTTATCCTTGAGCCGTTTCTATCTAGAGTACATCTCGGGGTCGCGTACAGGGGTACTGTCGTCCCCGCTTCTTTATTTGGCCTGCTATCCCTACCCCGCTGAGCCCCCCAAAAGCTCTCTCACGGACCAACGCCAAATTCTGCATCATCATCACGACCATTAAATCATCAAACTCGCCACGCAACGAACACTACTACTACCAAACCGTCATGGCGGCTTCAGGTTCACCGGGTTTGCAACCCGGTAGTCATCGAAACTCTTTAAATTCCGAGCACTTTCCTCCCAGCAATGGCTTGTACAACCAACCAAGCTACAATTCGCTGCCGCCAAATTACGACCCTCATTTTGTTGAAGACATCAAGACGGAGCTGCCTCACGTACTTCCTTCGCAACAGGGCGACCTCAACAGCCCGCAGCAATTCAGCGACTACACTCCCTACCCCGCGTCAGAGAGCTTTGGCCTCACCACATCCGCTGGCGTCAATCCTGCGAACACCTTGTTATTGAGCTCAGCAAATTCGTCGCATCACGGGACTTCTCAGCTCCAAATTGATCCGAATCAGAATTTCCAGGGCCACCAGCAGCCAGGCACCGAGAACTACCTGTCGGCGTCATCTGCTCATCCTTCTGCCACCTCCAACGTTGTGTGGGATCAAGTATTTCAGGCCCAGCCATCGTGGGATCAGCCCAGGGCGCCCAGCGAGTGCTCTGGAGTTTCATCGGGGATGAGTCCATATCTGGGTGGCGAGGAGTATAGCGAGCAACCGTCCCCAATGGTTGGAGCGCAGCATTACCCAAATCCAGGGGGTTCGATGCAAGAATTACTGGGAGGTGACGCTTTTGGAATGGAAAGGTTTTCTCTTTCAGACCGCGGATCGCCTTGTCCCTCTACCGGTTACCACAGTGAAGCGAACAGCCCATACATATCTCCTCAACCAGATAACCATTCACTCAGTCCCGTCCCACCGATGGGATTAGGTGTGGGAGGCACTGGCATGAACCATATCATGGGGCCTCCTCCGGCAGGACATGGCGCAGGACCGCCAACAGGATTGGGTATCGGAGACGAGACCGCTCCGCGAATCGACATCTCATATGCGCCTCCCCAACGACAGCCTACGTTTCCAGACAAGCCGGGGGCATTGCCTGATGACGGGGCCCTAAGCCCGCCTCCAAAGAGTATGTGTATCCTCACCATGGGCTAAATCCACTCATTCTAACAATGACGCAGGCCCTAGACGGCAGAGAGCCAAGTCCGACCCACATTTCAATAGATCGGGAGCGCCGTTGTCGCGACCTATCTCACAACCCGGATCAAGGGAGCACAGTCCGGTCCGAGGGAGTACGAGAGAAAATTCACTGTGTCCACCCGATCCAATCATTGCTCCTGTTGGCAGTCCCGCAAGTGGCTCAACTTCGTCAAAGATGGCCAGGCGATGCTCCACCAACTCGTTGCCCAATCGGGACTACATATTAGAGTTGGCACACCCTAACCGCCCAGGAGCAACTCAAGGAGACAGCAAGCGCGTACAGAAACACCCTGCAACGTTCCAATGTAACCTATGTCCAAAACGGTTTACTCGGGCCTACAATCTTCGCTCGCATTTACGCACTCACACTGATGAACGACCGTTTGTCTGTACAATATGCGGAAAAGCCTTTGCACGTCAGCACGATCGGAAACGACACGAGGGACTTCACTCGGGCGAGAAGAAGTTTGTTTGTCGTGGTAACCTTAAGGCTGGCGGGAATTGGGGGTGCACACGGAGGTTTGCCAGAGCCGATGCATTGGGACGCCATTTCCGTTCCGAGGCCGGAAGAGTGTGTATTCGACCATTATTAGACGAAGAGACGGCAGAACGGCAACGGCAACAAATGGCGCAGCAATCGCCCGCGCAAATGATGGATCAAATGGGTCATTTTCACCCGACACATTCTGATGCTATGGGTAGAGCTTCAAGTACGAACACTTCGATGGGAGTTTCGTTCCCTAGTGCCATATTGGAGCAATATCCGGCTTTAGCGACCATGAGTTGGGGCAATGGTGATAATTACGACCCTGGAGACGACTATGACCCTGGAGATATAAGCGGGTTTGAGGCCAGTGGGAATGAATATGATGACGATGGGAATGTCAGCGGAAATAGTGCTATGAGTAACCACCGCAACAGTTATGATGGTTATAACAATAACAACAATCATGTTTCGGCTTATCAGTAGTGCTTGCTCATATTGTTGCTGGGTGGGTCGAGGGATGCAAATTCTGATTGGTGGTTTCTTTCGGCTTTTTTGGTACCTGTCGGGGCCGGTTGGTCTCCTCTTCAATCTTTTTTATAATTCCTTGCTAGTATTGGCTTCGCGTTTCTCTCATACACGGTTCGGGCTAGGGTTTGCTTGTATTGTTTCTTGTGTTCATATCGACTTGTCATGTACTTTTCATAGAGCTCTTCTCGCTTGTTTTTTTATATTGCTCGGATGGGGCGTGAATTGCTATTATTTTTGCTGTTATGCGTGCGGGTGCAGGTGATACCAGATGGTGTTTTCTTTGTTCTTTGTCTTCCTATCTGATGCCACGATAATACACAATTCTTCCGTCAAGACTCGGAAAGATCATACAATGAGTGACATGATAACTATCCGCAGAGCCGCAACTCTATCCAAACCTCGCCCACCTCCTCCACCACGCAACCACGCAACCACAGCAATCAGCAATGTCGTTCTCTGCCCCCCGTCTTCTCCGCCCACCATTACTCCTTTCCCGCCTCCCCCGCCGCAATTTCCATGCCACCATCCCCCGCCAGACCTTCCTCGACACCACCACAACGCTCCTGACAGATCTGCACACTACCACAGGCCTCTCCTGGGGCGTCCTAATCCCTCTCACAGCCGTGACCCTCCGCCTTGTCCTCACTACCCCCTTCACACTCTACTCCCGCGCCAAAACCGCAACCATAATCCGGCTCATGCCCCTACAAGAAGCGCGCGCGCATCACCACGCGCGCACCCTCCGCGAAACCATGATGCCAGAGACGTGGGAGCACGTCGTACGCATCGCCGTAACCCGGGACAGAATCGACCTGTGGAAGCGGTGGAAATGTCAACGGTGGAAACTGTACCTCCCTCTGCTACAGCTCCCTGTCTGGGTTGCGGCGTCCGCCACACTCCGCGCATTGCTGCCGAAGGCAGAGAGGGATGGGATTGTGTCATTTTTTGGTGGGCTTACGACGCCCCCCACGGCGGAGGGATTGGAGACGGAGGGGTTGTTGTGGTTTACGGATCTTACGGCTACGGACCCCACGATGGTTTTGCCGGCGGTGTTTGCGGCTGCCGTGTTGGCGAATGTTCGGTTCCAGCTGTGGGCGAATCCGCCGGCGAATGTGAAGCAGAGACGCTGGGCGAATGCGCTTAGTGTGCTCGTTGGACCGATGTTTGTGATTGCTGCTGGGATGCCGAATTTGATGGTTAGCTATTGGGCGGCGAGTGCGGTGTATAGTGTCGGGTTGAGCATGGCGTTGCATAGATGGTATCCGTTGCCAGAGAGGATCGGGATGTGTAAGGGTAAGGCGGATCAGGGTAAGGATGATGATGTGGGGAAGCTTGTGGATAAGCTCAGGTTGAAGGTGTAGGTGAGGGCAAGCTTTTCTTGTATCGTAGGAGAGGGGAGTAAGTCTGAGGAGTGTATGGAATTAGATATCACGTATATAGATAAACAACTATATCACAGGAAATTGAGGGGTGGATTGGGTCGAGGTCATAGTTTTCTCCTTTTCGCTACAATATTGTCAAGTGATCGTTATATATGCTTAGGAGGCCCGTACAGATGTCTGTGTAAAGCATATCCAATCGGCTATCTATATACCTCACCGCAAATGCTCCCAGCTATTTATATACCCGAGTATGCAAATGGCCGCCCTAGCTCTACAATCGTGGGTATAGTCCGACTATAGCGTATGTACGAGTAGACCTGATTGGACGCACACCCAACAAGAAGCTTCCGCGAAGTGGGAAACAAAATAAACGTATGAGCCATATGGCTGGACTTATTTCCAAAGTAAAGGCTCTAGTTGACGTGGAGGAACATAGTTTCTAACACACCCTGAGTTCCATTTCACTCTAAATAATACCTAGCATGAGTGACACAAAAGGCGGTGCTGGATGGCTCGTAGTTAGCGGGGTGAAAGGTTGTAGTTATGTGCTGGACTTATCTTACTCTGAATTCTTATGGTATCACTAATACCTGTTCCCAGCTGTTATCTTATGGAGGACGAAGATTGTCGATCATGGGATATCACCCATATTTATAGGGTCAGATTTCTGCACTTCACCGAGATTCGATTAGAGGATGTGGGAGTGGAGGGGGTGTCACGACTTTACTTTGTTTTTTGCTTTTTGCGATTTCATTGGAGTGGCGAGGTTAGTTAGGAAGATATATGCAAGCGGCCGGATGCAATATGATTACAAACAGACAAACCGAGATTCGATAGATCTCTGTCTGGGATCTCCCTCGTTTATGGCAGTCCGAGGTGGTCAGCTACTAACGATGTGATGAGGCACCGTCTATGTGATCGCTACAATATCTTTATCCCCTCAAATGATGACTGATGGTTTTTTTGTAGTGCGCAATCCAAGTAAACTACTTTCTCTCGTTCCAGTTTGTCTAGCCACGTGCTCGCAAGCTCACAGTCGGCGGGATTTGTTTTGCCACCACACTGGGCATGAGAGAATAAACTACTGCTTTTGGTGCATACGGCAGCATACCTGATTGGGCGGGGAGACATCATGTCAGGGTCCTCTTCGTTGCCCGTCATCCAATTACCAATTAGCATTATGCAATAAACTTATAGCTTACTACAACAATTCATAAGAATCACCACTCGAAGGGATACTGTACCGGTCACAGTGGTTGGAACAACACCGGCTGCCGACAGGAAATTCTTCATGAAACGGTCGGTGCTGATGGCTCGGTCATTATTACTCGGATCGATTTAGGATCAACTCCGATATAACACTGTGGTGGGGTATGAACTAGTGGAGATCTCGAGAAATATTAGACCTGCAGACAGAAGAACGATCATATGACAGATTCATTAAGTTATAAAACTCTATGGGACATTCAAGTATACTCAAGGTCATTTGGTACTATTGTAGACCCTCTGAACTGAACGATGATAGGCTGGAGGGAGCTTTTTGACCAAACAATGATGGACCAGGCTTTGGAACGCTACCCCACGCCCCAAATGACCCGGTGTTATACAGTAGTCTCGCTATGTCTTTGGTGACCACCCACCAAATATGACGGCCATCCCTCTAGACTTTCTCCGGCTAGGGCTATGAACCCCTCATTGTAAACTGCGGTGGTCAGCATCCAGTATATTAGCATACACCCAGGGCATCTACTTCAATCCGAAGTGGACCTGCGTCACATGCATTCTTGCAACCACCATTTCTCCCACCATCAGTCAATTTTGACTTCATCAACATCTAATGTCGTATCGGTCGGTATACATTCAAGGACTGACCTCAGTCCACACCTGTTATCAGTCACTTTGCAATACATTTCATCATCTCCATCTTGCTCAGAAATGTTTCTAACCCCTCAAATACCATCACATATCTCAGATAGTAGGGGATATAGTAGTCGAAGCATCTATTCACCTAGTGATAATAGAGTTACTGCTGTACTCGAGACATGTCGGATGATTGAAGCATCTGCTCTCTGAGCTACCAACCGCACTCAACTCTATGCCCCTAAGTGCATTCGACTGTATGCTCCTAGATGCACTTGACTCTATGCCTCCAAGCGCACATGACTGCATTTTCCCAGATACACTCGACTGCATGCTCCTGGCTGCACTTCATCATCCACCCATGTCAACTTCATGAATATTTCTCCGATTGAGACTTTTTGAAGTTAAATGATCACCCGAGAGCATGGTGTGGAGTACTCCTGGATAGTTACACAGACTAGCGGAGTGGCAGGTGGTGTGTGGTACTAGGCAGGTAGTTGAAATCATGATGTCGATCCACCTGAGTCTATTGGCGTGTCGTGAATTCGGAGAGAGATAAAGTTCTATTCTCAGGAACTTATGAGTCATCTAAATATAGTATGCCAAGCCTGTCAACGCTATCGTATCATTTCCACGTGGACGTACCTCTCAATTCTAATATTACCTCCCAGCAATCAAAAGCCTATCCGAGACTGCGATAGCCTCCCCCACAGAGCTGCAGAGAATATGACGTCCTCGTCATGACCGGCACTTAACTTCTACACATTCAGTTAGTTGACGCAGAGCTGTCATTTTGGCAACGGTTCGAACACTAAGGGTTTGATGATGGGCAATCGCCGGTCAAAAATCTGCATCCTAGGAGTAGGAGTGGGTGTCCAGTGGGCTTTCATCTATACTATAGGTCGTCGACAAGCTCCTTATGGTTTACGCCGGGCAGCCTTAAGATACAAGTCAGTACTAGTGACAATCAAAAATTTTGCATTTCCAAGACTAATGTGGTCGTTCGTTAAGACTTATTTTCAATGCTTAGTACCGCAGTGAGTGACCATACGAGAATCCCTGGTACTGTAGTTTTACACTCTTTTTGTCACCGAACTTTAGGAATTTCAATATCCCTTCTGGGGAAAAGTATTACTGGTGAACTTTAGGATACATTAGTCAATACAACCCGAATACTCTACCAGGACAGTGCAAAAGTGACTGTCAGAGTCGCGGCGGTGCCAACTTGAGCGGGTGATTTTGGGTGATACCTCACTACCATAATTCTGAGTTCGAACCACCCATTACCATCTCCACCACTGTAATTTGTCATATCACCCCAAGTTTTGATCACACTGACTCTAGAAGTTGATCCTCCATTCATTTATAGTGATAAAACTAAGATAATTTTAGATGATGAAACGGAACATGAACAACTCTCGAAACCTCGAAACGCCTTGTTTTCGCATTCATACAGCGACTTGCCTCTCCCTTAAGGTTTATACACCCTACGGACGGGTCGTCTAGTACTACTTGAGTATATCGCACAACGACTCTTGCACAATTCTCTGTATTACCTACAACCTTTCATCTCCATCGGGGATACCGAGGAAATCACCGCATGATCCGTCTAAGTGCACTTTTCGAAGCCACACATTTATGGAATATCACCTAACTATACTAGCCAGCTGAAATGATGTGCACATGCACATGCACTTGCATTTGCGACTTGTTTGACTTCCCACACATTTTGGAGATCTGTCCTCTCGCCTCTCATCAGTATATATATTAATACAAGTGCATGGTTCCTTCCGTATATGTATGTGTCACAGGCTGTTGCACACATTGGATGGCTGGCATTCGCCCTCTATCTCTCTAGGATTCTCTTCCCTCACTCTCCATTCAGGTAGCAACACAAGCGTTGTTGCTAGCAGCACGGGATTTTGATCGATATCAATGAGGTGTTAAATGCACCCGTAATTTGGCATGCATAAGACGACAGTCACATACGAGGTAGATACATACTCGAGTACTTTTTAGGTCTAAGTGCAGAATATGTAACACCAGCGGACACTCCGAGACACTCCGCTAGCCGGTGATTATTCTTTACGCTTACATCATCGATCTTCTACGACCGATTCACCGCGAGCAAATCTTGCTGTGCTGTAGTGAGAAAATTCACCATTGTGTTGCAACCTATGATTATGAGTGACTCGGCAGCGACATAGGAAAAAATAAAAATACAGCATGGATTTGGGTCATGGAAGATGAGTTCGTACACCCCACTTCTGGAAGCAGTCAGAGCGCCATGCACTGAACTGGGTACTCGCAAAACTCGGGAAGAAGTGTAGATAGACGTTGTTTCAGCCTCCCCCCCTACATACTTTGGTTGCACAGTAAACTGATTTCTAGAACGCGTACGGTTGCGCGTACCTCTCTCTTTAATCGTGCTATTCTCAATATCCAACTCACTCTGCTACCGGGTGAGGTGGGAAGCAACAATCTTAATGCTTTCATTTGCTCTATGCAGCAGTCAGCCACCAACAGCTTGTTACTTGAAGTATACTTTTACAGTATTTCTGGACTTGAAGTTGCCTGACAAACCCCCACGCAGTGCGTAAGTGCATGGTAGGGATACCAAAAACGGCACGTACCTGAATGGAGTGTCTGCAGCCACAGCCGTGTGTAGAGCCTGGAAAGTGGGAGAAAAAATCAAAAGCTATGGCATGTTACAGAAGGTACGTACCGCAGTGCTGGATTGGTCGACGACCGTATGGTCGGGTGATCGTGTGCAGCCAACTAAGATGTCGTAGACAGACATCACTCGATCTCACTCTCATCAGGGGTGGTTGTTTGGGGCAAAATACTAGCCCTTGCACAAGGAAACTATCTCAGGAAATTGCACCAGTACGTGTGGACTTACACCGCCAATAGCTACGCGTCAATTTCAACAGTTTACCAACCTCCGACGATAGTGTGTATACAGGCCGAGCTATTATCCGTCAACTCCTACTCTGCATGTTGCCATCGCTACCTGGATATTTCTCCGGGAAGCTAGAGTACCAATTACTGGGCGTCCCAACGACACGGGCGATGGGATTGGATGCGGACAACTTTCGATTGGGGTTATGCGGGATTATTATGGTGGGGTTCAGTTCGCCAGCAAGAGAAGGGTTCGTGTGCGTTGAGATTAGCTTTCACACCTGCCCCCTGAGCGTGCGTGGCCGTAATCGTAAGCGGCCGCTCGCTCGCTTCCCCGTCCGTGCACGACTCCCTGATAGCGGGTTGCACGGCCTGGTCGGCCACTCCGTCGTCCACAGCCAGGGTCTCCTACAGCGACCAGCCCCCGTGCACGATGAAAGTTTTCCCGGCTATCTGCCACACAACAAGACCATACCGCAACCGTTGCCTTCTGCGCTGATCGCGGGGGCTGAATTTTCTCCGACGGGTTTAGCGAAAGGGAGGCGTTCCCAACGCCACGGACCTGCTCCCGAGAAGCGGGCCTCGAAACGGATGAAACAGGTCCTTCGGACAGATTGGGCGCGCTGAATAAACAGTACTAGGGAGTGAGAACCCATGACGCTCGCACCCGAAACAACGAGAACGGGGATGCGAAATTCGGGCGAGAGGGAGTAGCTTGAGGCGACCAGAATTGCCCGCGCAGATTCGCAGCGCCAGGGAATGCAGAAATCAGACCACTGGAACAGATGCGGCTGTTAGTCAATCCAACGTCAATCGCCGTCTTTCGAGCATTGCAATTAGTTGCTCTTTCCAGAGTCCCGCCCCGGGGGTGCGTTCGCTCGCTAAGAAATAAAGTTTTCCGCAGAGCAGGAAGCGAAAACGGCAATCCCAGTTTCGCGAGCCGCGCCGTGCAACTTCGCTGTTTCACCGGACGGGCGTATTACACTCCGCCCACGTTAGGTGCCCGATCGCTGGTTGCGCCATGTCTCACTTCCAAGTGCCTACTCTGTGCCGGTGCTCGATGCAGGGCCCGGCACGCATGGGAGGGGCAGTTCAACGGCCTGCCCACGGCACGCTGTGACAGTCTCCCTCGTCACGACACACGGCACTCGAGAATCGGGTCGACTGCCACGCAACGGGGGATGCCCCCCACAGTCTCAGCGTCAGCCCACGACAGTAAAAAGTGCTTCAGCCAAGGCGGCGGCGAGCACACATCGCAGAGAAAGCCCTCGGCTTGCGGGCTCCATGCTTCGACCCTCTGCCTCCTCGGCGAGCGCTCGCAGCGTCCGGTCCACGCAGCGATATCTCGTGTGCGTCTGTCCCAGCGCCCGGCTGCAGCTTGGCCACTGCCCTCCGCTGCCACACCGGCATCCCCAATCCAGCCGGTGCCAGCACAACCCGCCTGGCCTGGCTGCTGCCATGCCCCATCCAGTATGCAGACGCGTGGGGGCGCGGCGCCCTCCGCCGATCAACTGTGGCGCTTGACTGGTGCGGGATGCGCTGCATGCGATGCGGGGTTCTCGAGGCAGCGTAGCGGATCAACCCCGTCGTGCTTGGGACGGCTGCGACCAGCTGCCTCTCCTTCATATAAAGGCGCGCGCACGAGAGAAGTCAATTAAATTAGCCCCCCACACCACACCACACCCACCTTGTTCTCCGCCCACATTCCACCCTCCTCCCTGCGAGATCGTTCCGCGAGAACGGTACCGAGCAAATACACATGGCGTTCCACCAGCAAATGGAGGCCCTCGAGGTCGACCCGGCAATTGTATGTGGCCCGCGGGAGCAGCACGCCGGATGGAGACTGACGTTATCTGGGAGAGCAGCTTTGCAACGACGACGACGATTACGAGAGCTCGGGCTACAGCTTGAATTCGGCAGTAGATCGCTACATATTCGAGAACGGTACGCGGCTGGTCCGCATTCGACGTGTCGGTGGCGATGCTGACTGCGGATGCGAACGGATGAAGGCCGACGGTATCACGCTTACTACGGCGTGGACAAGAATCTCATGCCGACCGATGAGATGGAGCAGGATCGCTTGGATTTACACCATGAGATTATGCTGCAGCTATTGGACGGCGACCTCCATCTCGCCCCACTTGGGGACCCGCAACGCATCCTAGATATCGGCACCGGGACGGGGATCTGGGCAATCGATGCCGCCGATAGGTACCCGGCAGCCAAGGTGATTGGCACGGATCTGAGGTATGTGCTTTTCCTGTCAGTACGTGCCGCAATACGGAAGTACACGCCGCGGGATCTTGACAATGCTTTGACGGGAGACAAACGGCTCGGGGTGCATTGTGATCGGGAGGTGTTTATGGATACGGACAACAGCAACGAGTGGAGTTGAGAAAGTCACTGCGTATCCAACCTCCAGTGCGCTAGGTCGAGGAAGTCAGCCGGCCAAAACTCTTGCCGTAAAATACTCTATCAAAACCTCGACGTAAAGCCTCGTCTAAAACCCGCGGTGTGAACCTCGCCTATATGGACCGCATATGTGCCAGGAACAAAAAAAGTTAAAACAAAGCCTGATAATACGAACCATAGTCCGATACAACCAGCATGGGTTCCAGAAAACTGCAAATTCGAAGTCGACGACGCAGAACAAGAGTGGCTATATCCTCCGGTACGTTCAGCTTCCCTCCTACTTCTCCGTAAGCGGATCACTTACCAGAAATGGGGCATGTTTAGGACTATTTCGACTTTGTGCATGCCCGAAATCTTGCACAAACCATCGAGAACTGGCCATTATTAATGGAACAAGCCTACAAGTGCACCTCCCTCTTTCCTACCCCATAAGATTCGGACTGCAACTGATATTCGTGTGCCATCAGCTGCACGAAACCAGGAGGCTATGTAGAAATTGCTGAACTGGGCGTAAGCTCACCCCCTCCCTCCTCTCATCCCACGCCCGCCCGCTAACTTTACCCTTAGGCCGAAATCCACTCGGACGACAACACGCTCACGGCAGACAACGGGTTCAAGAGGTACCTGGAGTACATCGACCGGGCCTTCGTCAAGCTCGGGCGCCCACAGCACGGCGCAGAAATGCTGCAGCTACACCTCGAAAACGCAGGCTTCGTCGATGTGCAGGTGTCGAGCTTCAAGCAACCGTTTGGACCGTGGGCGAACGACCGAAGGATGAAGCATATCGGTGCTATGGTTTTGCTAATGGCCGAGACGGGCCTGGAAGCGTATGGAATGGCGCCGTTTACGAGGGTCCTAGATATGCCCCAGGCGGAGGCCATGAAGCTCTGTAGAGACGGTGTCATCGCGGTGAAGAATAAGAACCACCATATGTATTCCTACTTGTGAGTTTCCCCGCACTCAGTTATTGGGTAAGTGTTGATTGATGCAGCTATGTGGCGTATGGACGGAAGCCGGAGAGTCACGAGATTAGAAATTGATGGTGACGGATAAGGGTAGGGCTATAGCTATTATTCAATTTCGGCTTCGTTTCGTTGATGATAATGATGCGTTGTTGGAGCATTTGGTTCTGCGGTATGTGCGTTTGCATTCTTGTAGCTGTGGTTATTTGATTTTAGGACAGATTGGCGTGGGCGTTTCGTGACCGTCATCCATTGGGGTATAAGGGCAATCGATGAGTTTACAGTTAGCCTATGGGATGAACTCCTTCTTTTGTAGTATCACTTGCTGCGTCTGCAAGCAATCCTCTCCGTCCACCCACCCAAAGCACTCTGCGAGATATATTGCCATAAGCAATTTTGAGCTACCCACCTATATATCTGCGGCTCACCTCCCCAAGAGCTCCCAGTCCAACGGGACGGGTCGGGTGTGTCACCTTCTTATGCGGGATCTTCTTTTGATAGGCCAGTTCTAAGAGATGTACCGGTTAACAAAAAAGGTATCGAGAAATTATCTATATACAAAATCACGCCCCATCCCTCCCAATTAAACCCCTAATAATAATAAAATAAACCATTACCAATTTCCCATTTTTCCCAATTCTACCCACTACCCCCACCAAAGCAAATAATAAAGACCACCCAAGTTGTAATTATAAAGTTATCGCAACTTCTCTTCTAACTCCATCAACTTCCCGAACTCACTCAACCATAGCCCCTCAAAAGTCTCCTCGTCGAATCGCCTCGCACTCCGGCGAGCCCGCTCTCTCATCGCCGCAACTTCCGGCTCTGGCAGAGACAGCGCCTTCTCGAAAGCTGACGCAAACCCTTCCGCTGTGCTGGCATGGAACCCTGTCTCCCCGACCACAATATCCTCCTTCGGCCCACCGGAGTCATGGACAACACTGATCAACCCCGCGGCTTGATACTCGACCACGCCGATCCCAAAGTGTTCATTCCACATCGCGTTAACGCCCACCCACGCTCTCCCCAGCCATTCTAGTACTTCGCTCCACAATGCGTCGGTCACAAACACAACCTGGTCTTTGATACCCATCTCTCTCGCCTGGATCCTGAGATCATACACCCGCGTTGCGTCCTCCGAGTGTCTCACGCTGCCCACCAACACCAGTTTTGCATCCTTATGCTTTGTCGTGGATTTGTAGAACCTCGAGAACGCGTCAATGAGCAGCTTATGGTCCTTTTCTGGCCGGAACTGCGCAATACACAGCAGCACCTTCTCTCTCGTCTCGTCTGCGGTCGCGAGTATTTCCCGCAACAACTCTGTGACGGCGCACGGAGGAAAGACGATGGTGACATCGGTGCGCCATAAGGAGCGCATGTGCGCGGCTGTCCACGATGAGTTCACCATAACCCGGTCCACGTACTTCCCGCACCGCTTGTACAGCGCCGCAAAGAGAAGCCAGTATTGTCGCTTCACTGTGGTGCGCAGACTTGCGTTCGAAGGGAGGCTCTCGAGCATGTCGGTTGAGATCGTGGGGTAGTGCACGTACGCCCCCGTAGGGATGTCGAAAAGAAGCTTTGCGAAGGCGACCGTGAAGGCGTATCCCATCGTGTCGATGTAGACATCTGGAACTAGCAGGTTGAATGCATCCCATGCTAATATGAGCGAGCCGATGGATTGTCCGAGGAGCGTAAAGTGCGGCCAGGTCGAGGCGGCGACGTAGTGGCGCGTAGAGAGGTAGAGGAATAGGATGCGGTTTGGGTCAAGCGTGATTGAGAAGCGTGTCTGTGAGAGAGTTAGAGCTATCGCGGGTGACGAGGTAGAGGGGTGAGGAGGGCAGCGTACTTGGATTCGGGAGAGAATCTGTTCCTTCGATGCATCTTGGTCGCCAGTGTAGACTACGCTCATGGCGTTCGGATGTTTGTTCTGGACCGCGCGGATTGCGACCCAGAGAACACGTTCACCTCCTCCGCCGGCATTGCTTTGCGATCACCTGCGTCAGTAGTATCCATGGACGGAACGCGACGAAACTGCGACGAACCAATACGGGTGGAAAAAGCCGATTATCCGTCCTTTGGCGCCGGCACCTAGCTTTTCGAGTATGAGGGATCGTTTTGGGGTGGTGCGTCGCAGGAGGTGCGAGCCGAGCTGCCGGAGGCATAGACCGATGATTATGTAGTAGAAGACGAAGAGAAAGATAACCGAAGCTGCTACCGAAGTGAAGAGGATGGAAGTGAGGGACATTGTGAAATATGTCCCCGCGGTGAGCTCTGCGGATAGGATTGGTTTGAAGGAGAGCTTCCCGCCGAATGACGTAGATTAGATTGCAGATTAGATTGGGTTAAGAGTGAGAGGGTAACTTCATATTCAGTCACTCGATATTGCCAGTTCCGGTCCGCGGCATGCACGGTCATCTTTGAAGTGCTAGTGCTATAGAAGCCACAGAAATCTACATTTGTGAAACAAAACACTACATAGAACGCTTGGATACATGAAAGATTATACAAATTGCTCGCCCACCCGCTCCCACTCCGTCCCGCCATAACTCCCGAGCTCCCGGCACATGTACACGTTCAAGCAACCAAATATAAGGAACGAAATAAGACCAAAATCTTACACTACCCGATCTAAAAATGTGTGTATCTGCTCACACCACTGAGTTGTCTGCACACGAAAAACACAGACCTGCAGCCTCTTTCTTCATTGCAAGGACTGAAGAATACAATCCAAGAACCATCTGCAGCAGAAGTCAGGATTGAACAAAGTATCTGGAAAGGGGCACCCACAATAGATATGCCAAATGGGATGATCAAAATGTTGAGAATAGTCAACATGCCGTTCCATTTGCTCTTGAACCATTCGCCCTTGTTCATGTAGAGCCACAAATAGCCGCTAATACCGTCTATTGAGTGTTAGAATATGAGCCACATCTTATTTAGGTGGCCAAAAAAATGCTGGCGGCGCGGTTTGGTGAGTTGCGCGCAAAGCCCGCCAGAACGTGCTGACCGCCTAAGGGAGAGGGGGGGCTATCAACGTACAGGTAAACCACGACAAAAATAGGGCACTCTGTGTATCAAAACATGTTAAGTCATACTCGATGTTAACTGGAGAAGGAAGCACGCACAATCAAGCCCAACAAGTTGTTGAACACTGGGATAGCACTTGCAATTACCCAAGCCACAACCCACAGTCCGGATAAAATGGCAAACCAGATACCATATGATCTCCAGGAGTTCGAGTGGAGCATTTCTTTCTTAACGCAACGAACGTAAATGTGTTTCTAGAAATATTAATGTTTCGTCCAGATACAGCTTGGTGAGAAGGATACAAACAACTGCGATGTGGCCGTTGATGACACCTGCAATGACAATAGTTGGGAGTGCAATTCCGTACGCAACCTTAGAGAGCACACGGCTGGTGCTGCCTAGAGCTGGTGACATCACATTTTCGCCGGTAAAGCGGTAGATAACGACTGCCGTAACAGTATAGAGGATTGTGTCGGTGATTTGAAGGGTGAAAAGTGCCTGGATGATGATCAATACTGGTTAAGCGCATGCTATTGTAAAACCCACCTTGTGGAATTCCGCTGGATCCTTCATTTCGGAAAACAGACTAAAGAATGCCACATGTCCAGCTAGACGAACTTATTAGGATCTCTCGCATACTCCCAAGGATGATTCACTAACCATAGGCAAAGATAATGTTTGTAACAGCCCCAAATCCTTCGTACAACGCGATACCAGAGTTGAGGACACGTAGGCTGACTTCCTGACTGGAAACGCCAACACCGATCATACATACGAAAACCGCGGCAAGAACTGAGGCGGAAGATAGGTACGAGAAGTATGACATGGCCTTCATGGTCCTGGGAAGAGTGCAGAGCAGCGAAATTACAAAGCCCGCAAAAGTGAACCAGATTGTGCAGGTTGCGTGGTCTGTAAGCACATTCATCATGATGGAGAAGCTGAGGATATGTGCACCCATAATGAAAACTAAGAAAGACGCCCTTAGCTAATGGTCTCCAGCGATATATGATGCTCCTCACCTAGGAAGAAGAGCTGGCCGATAGCACAAATCTCGTAGCCGATTCTCCCGCCAATAATGCCACCGGCTTCAGCGAACGTGTGAACCTGCGGGTATCGGAGCTTGAACTGGCCAAGAACATACCCGGTGTACGTTGCCAGTATTCCGAGGCCAATGAGCAGTATAATGCCCCTAAAACAATATTAACTGCTATGCTTCACAAGCTGCAAAGCAAAATTGACTGACGGCACCAATCCCACGGCCTTGAGCGTGCTCGGCAGACTCAGAATTCCAAGGGAGACTGTCTCTGCAATCATGATAATTGCCGTTTGTCTATATCGAGTAAGTTCTGTCCTCTCCTGAATTAAACTTTGGGAACCTACTGCCAGGTCATGACCTTGTACTTGATTACAGCGCCATCTTCGTCCCCGAATGGATCCTCGCCTGCGCTCGACAGCTTCTGAACTATACCTGTTTCTTCGGAGGATGAGTCTACCAGCGGAGACTCCTTGGCCTTTTCTTCTTCGGAGAGCGTGTTTTTGAGCAGAACTGGAGAGGGCTTTGGAATAGGGTTTGCCATGATAGTGGCAGACGAATCTGTGGAGGTAGTTGATACCTCGGTGTGGCAAGTATTGGTTAATCTGGGTAACGAAAGTCTTTGGTTTGGTTGAGGATGCTCAATATTGTGCCTCCTCGAAGGGTGAAGAGATGAAGATGTGAAGAGGAATGCAGGGAGTATGGGAGCTATGTGGTGGTGCTTCAAACTTTGTGGCCAGAAGGATGAGCAGATCGATTGGGTTCAGATGAGCAGAATCAGCTGGCCAATATCTAAATAAATGCGGGGGTGGTGTTATCATGGTAGAATCTTTAAGTTGATACGATGGGTATCGACGTCATGCTAATGTGGGCTGGACCCAGCAAAGGTTGATAGCAGCTGTCCCCAAGGACCAATAGAACCGATGAATTTCCATTTATAGTTCCAATTTAGGCTTCGATTATTCGAAACGAGCCGAAATTTAGGTTGTTATTCACAACTTCAGATGGTGCTCCACTTTGATTGAACTGGAATCTGATGTCCCTGTATCTAGATATCTAGAATGTTAAGATATCGGTTTGATATGGTAGACAGGATGATAATACTTATAACAACTTGCTTCCTTGCAATTTTGGTGCTTATCTGACTCCAAAGTTCGGGATGGAGCTGAAAGTTTGCCTCTTGAAACTTTAATATTATTCTCGGAGATAAGCTATGGAAATGTCGGATTGTTGAGTTCGCTCAGTGCTCTTAATCGGTCAGATTGACCGCCCGGTTATCTATAGCTCGGTAGGCCGGTTAGGCTAGGTTGTCTCTGGGTAAGATGCCCTTGGCATAGACCGGCCCGGTCAATGCTCAAAAAGCCCGTGTGTCTGTAGATATCTGCAGATGCTTGACGCTTAGAAGGTAGACAGTAGATATTCATGAGTTTTGCAGGTATCTGGGGTCGGGGTAGAAATAATGAACTATATAGTTAAGCTGGGGATTTCCGCATCTTTGATTTTGGCTGCAGTTCGTCGATTTTTCTTTTGATATCGTCAGGTTATACCCCATATCATCTGTAATTATCTAACGCTCGCGCGCGCGGCGTGGCGATTACCCATGTTGGTACATCGAGGAGTTGTGAAATGCCAATACTAAAATATCAAAACGCTCTGTACTTGTCGATAAGACTCGAGAGACCCTCATATAGGCATGGCTATCAGTTGTTTGTTACATACTTAAGTGCTTAAATACTATCGGATCGGGCAACTAAAGTTTGCCGTCGCCTGCTAACTAAGAATTGCCCGAATGTTACAGATGTACATGATGTTACAGATCTGACACACGGCCTTTGCTGCAGGGGCTGATGCCTCTTGTATATATCTCGAGCCTTTCTCCTTCTCTCGTCTCTGTACCACAGTCTATGCACACGGTTCTCCCCATATCGTAACACCGAAGACACCCCGATATCCGAGTGACTGACTGAAAGCGCCCATCTGTATGGTGATGTAACATGATGTTCCGAAACTGTGAGCAGTCCTGCGGACTTTTAAATATACGGCCATCCAACTAGCCAGATAAGCGGAGATCTGTATCCCTTAGCAAGCTAATCGGGGCTTGCTGTTGGCACATTGATGCTTGGGTACAGCGCATTGCTGTACGAAGTCGCTCTGCACTACATTAGTATGTGGGGATGAGAGAGTTTGACAGAACTCTTAATGTGCGGAGGGAAGACTTGCGGTGGTAGAGAAGATTGCATATTCGAGACGGGAGGACTGATGTTTCTGCCATTTTCCCCGCTCCTTCGGATTGCCGGGCGGAACCCCTTCCCCTACATGCACATTTCCTCCGTTTCTAGATAATCCATTCTCCATATCCCTCAGCTAGGGTCTTGGCGTGCTTTCCCCGTAATACCTGACGGTCATCTACCGCGTTTCCTTGTTCATAGAATAGTGGATAATAATTCAACAAATGTTGGCTTGTTGTGTCTGGCTGCCGGTGCATGTACGTTTGTCAAGCATTTCATCATGGGATCACTCCATCTCGACAGCAATTACGAGCCTCGTACTGCGTAGAAGGAGTCTCGTTAAATGATTGCGTGTTTATTTGCTGTTGATATCGTTCAACAACGTATGAAGCATCGGGCTGTAAAACACACCTCCGACAACACACCACACCACCTTTTAGTTTTGCCAAGACCGATTTTATCCAATCAAGTTTGACATCGCGAGAAAATTTTTGCTTCGGTTTTCAGTTGAACGAACTTCAACCACTTAGAAGCAGCAACGATGAGCCTCTTCGGAGCCAAAAAATCAGTAATCTCGCTCAAGGAAAGCTTGGCGAGAGCGAAGGAGAATTTGCAGAAGAGGGAAACCGTGTCGCCCTCAGTTGCTAGCAAAGAAAGTAGCCACATCGGTGGCCTACTCGATAAGATTACCGGACCAGTTACAGTCACAGACAACGGAACGGAGATAGACAGGAACGACCTCGAGCAAATGGAGAGAGAGCTTCACGGAGATTCTGAGTACGAAAGACTCAGGGACGAAGAGAAGAAGGAAGAGTTCGAAGTGGGACTACGATACGCCCGCGCGGAAGATGATTTGAGGAGACGCGAGAATAGTCAAGCGACCTCCAGAGTGGAAACGGGACAACTTCCCAGTGACCTGGACGATATGAGACAGTACTCCGACCTTACGGGAAAAACTGGAGTTACTGGAATTACACGATACGGCAGTGACGACTCTTCGGAATTGTCGCCACCTCCAACTACGAATTATGGGGGAAGTGAGATTTCCTTCCCGTCGCAAACACCAAGGGAAGAGGTTTTGTCCCCTTTGCCATCTACGGTTTATGAGGGAAGCCTTATGGGCCTACCTCTAAGTGCTTTAAACGCTCTTTCTGAGGATCCTTTTTCGACTCCTAGGGCGAGTGCTGGAATTATTGCGCGTAGGTATATTCAGTCGGAGGAAAATGCCAGTCAATGCGCAGAAAAAGAGGGGGGAATGGAAGAGACCCTGAGGGCCCACACACCCATTCCGAGAAAATTCGAGGTTAGCGATAGTAGCGACAACGAAGATGATATGATGACGGAGTTGGAGTGGAGGGATGAGTCGCCCTACATGACGCCCACGAAGAAAGGAAAAAAGCGCAATAAGGGGAAGGGGGTTAGAAGGCCGGAAACGCCCGAACGACCAATCCCGAATATGCCGCAAACGCCAACCAGGAAGAAGTTGGATGCTGATTGGGCTAAGCCTGCAGAGACGTTGATGAATGAGAATGGGCCGGTTAATCTGGAAGCTTTTGTTGGTGAGTATCTTCGGAACACTAATGGGCTGAGGGATTTTATGGCCACAAATCAGTTGCATGATGAGCGATATAATGAGTGGTGTCTAAAGCAGGCGGAGTTTATGGCGGCAAGACAGAACCATACAGATGCGGGGATCACCTCTGTTCGTAGGACATCGGAGAAGGTTTTGACCGAGATTGAGTTGAGTAGGGAGTATGATGAGAGGAGGGCCGAAAAACGTGATCAGAGGTTGGAAAAAATTGAGAGGAAGGTGGCCAAGTTAGCCCCGGTTAACATGGCTAAGACGATTGAAAATGCGATGAGAGATTGCATGGAGAAGATGGTTGACCAATTAACCGATAGGGTGGTTAAGAGGTTTGAGGATGCGGCAGAAGAGAGCCGAAAGAAGGATGAGATCCGAAGGGGGAAACAGGTAGAAGCCACCCCTGAGGAGGAAGAGATGAGTGATATTGAATTTGAGCCGGGAGCGACTTTTTCTAGGGAGGAAAATGAGAAGGTGGAAAGAGTCATCAGGGCTGAGATGGAGGTGGATGAGCAGCTGTTGGAGCAATCCAAGCACGCACCGGTTATACCACCCGGAGGAGTTAGACAGGAGTTTCCACATCTGGAGGTGGGGCAGGTTACAATCCTGAAGAAGAAATCGGTGGTACCAGCAGTGCCACAACAAAAGAAGAAAGAGGCGAAAAATCCGGAGGTAAAGGAGTTACCAAAGGGACCGAGGGCTGGGACTAAAAAGCCGGAGGTTAAAAAGCCGAATGAAAAGAAACCGGAGAAGAAACTGGAAGAAAAGAAGAAAGATACGTGGGCGCAAAGAGCGGCAGCACCACCACCAAAGAAGCAACCCGAACAGCGACAACAACAACAACAATCGGGACAGCAGCAGAAGAAGAAGGGGGATGGTTTCGTTGAGGTGAAGAGGCAACAAAAGAAAGAGGAGATGAAGCCGGTCCCCCCAGGACAAAATTCGATGGAGAAAAGGAGAGTCACCTTTAAGAGGGATAATGGCCTCCCCCTTTCTCAGAAGAAAGATTTGGACATTTTGTCGGAAGTGAATAGAGCACTTTTTGAGGCGAAGGTCCCATATTTTGTTCGCATTCAGGGAGTTACGAAGAACACCCGGGGATGCTTGTCAACGATTACTACCCCTGGAGCAACGGCTGAAATGTTGATTCGGTATAGGGAAATTGTAATCAAAGCAGCAAGGAAGGTGGACGCAGGAATTGTGGACATCGAGACTAATGAACTCTGGGAGAGAGTAAAAATGCATGGTGTCAATTTTGATAGGTATTTGGGGAAGAAGACGGGAGGTGGACTTGAAAAATTGAGGCAGGAATTGCAGGCTGAGAACGAGGGGGTGGTGTTGCCCCTCGCTATCAACTGGATTGGAGGACCGAAAGATGTGCAGAAGAAGAAGGCGGAAGGAAAGAAAGCATCTTCGGTTGTGTTTGCGGTCAAGGGAAGTAAAATGGCCGAAAAAGTGTTGAAGGGGGGTCTGAGGGCGGCAGGAGTGAAGTATGATGTGGAGAAGTTCGTGAATGCCGGACCAGATTCTTTTTGTGGGGTGTGCAGCAGATGGGGACATGTTGATGCGAAATGTGGATCTTTGAAGATGCCGGCGTGCATGTTGTGCGCGGGGAGACATTTAACGAAAGATCATAAGTGCAACGTGGTAGGTTGCAAGGCTAATGCAGGACAGAACTGCGCCCACAATGTCGACAAGTGCGTCAACTGCAAGGGAAATCATATCGCGAAGGCCAATTGTTGTGTTAAGAAGCAGGAGGCTATTAAAATTGCAAGAGAGGAAAGACGTACCTGGAAGGAGAGAGAGGGGGAACGTCGAAATGTTACAACTGATCAACAGAATAAACCGGATCATACAGAGGATGGGGGACCATCGACTGCAGATGCGGAAAAGAAGGCTCAGAATGATGAGCAAATTGAAAAGGAGCCGGAAGTCCAAGTCGTAGCGACACAAGAGACTGAAGGACAATCTTCTAACGCAGGGACCCAAGAAACCCCCATGAAGTCATGGTGAAATGCGTAATGCATAATTGTGGGAGGGGGTATGAGGCGACTATGATGGCGTTGGAGACAGGAATTGTTTGGGGGGCTGATGTTGTGATGTTGCAAGAACCGTATGTGGAGAGAGAAGGATACAACATTAGTCACCCAGGATA